>Ga0181526_10000021_pt1 | contig 192893 bp, 161 predicted proteins | sample PEATcosm2014_Bin_35_FD_119750 | JGI IMG/M metagenome (GOLD analysis project Ga0181526, IMG submission 119750) | Peatland microbial communities from MTU Mesocosm Facility, Houghton, MI, USA - PEATcosm2014_Bin06_30_metaG | ecosystem: Environmental > Terrestrial > Soil > Wetlands > Peat | place... | reverse complement strand
GCTTGGCCAGCACCTTCGTGATCGCCGCCGTCAACGTCGTCTTGCCGTGATCAATGTGCCCGATCGTCCCTACATTCACATGCGGCTTTGACCGGTCAAACTTTTCCTTGCCCATCGCTGTTCTCCATTCCTTCTGCTGCGTTATCTGCCAATCCTGTGCGCAGGCGAGTGCTCGTCCGGCGCAATCGAAGTTACCTGTGACTGCCGTCTTTGCCGTCTTTGCCCTGCACCTTGGCGATGATCTCTTCCGACACCGATCGCGGCGCCTCTTCATACTGCTTGAACTGCATTGAGTAGTTCGCGCGGCCCTGGGTCGCTCCGCGCATGTGAGTTGCGTAGCCAAACATGGTCGACAGCGGCACCGTGGCGCGGATGGCCTGGGTGTTGCCGATCATCTCCATGCCTTCGATACGTCCGCGCCGCGAGTTCAGGTCACCGATGATCGTGCCCATGTAATCCTCCGGCACGATGACCTCGACCGCCATCACCGGCTCCAGCAGCACCGGCTTGGCCTTGCGCGCGGCTTCCTTGAAGGCGATCGAGCCGGCGATCTTGAATGCCATCTCGTTCGAATCGACATCGTGGTAACTGCCGTCGTAGAGCGAGACCTTCACATCCACCATCTCGTAGCCCGCGAGCACGCCGCCCTGCATCGCTTCCTGGATGCCCTGGTCGATCGGCTTGATGTACTCCTTGGGAATCGTTCCGCCCTTGATGTCGTTCGAGAACTCGTAGCCCTTGCCTGGCTCGTTCGGCTGAATGCGGATCTTCGCATGCCCGTAGTTGCCCGAGCCGCCGGTCTGGCGAATGTACTTGCCCTCCGCCTCGGCGTGCCCGCGGATGGTCTCGCGATAGTTCACCTGCGGCTTGCCGACATTGGCCTCAACCTTGTACTCGCGCATCATGCGGTCGACGATGATCTCCAGGTGCAGCTCGCCCATGCCGGCGATGATGGTCTGGCCGGAGTCGATGTCCGTCCGCACATTGAACGTCGGGTCCTCCTGCGCAAGCTTGGCCAGCGCCATGCCCATCTTTTCCTGGTCGGCCTTGGTCTTCGGCTCAACCGCAACCTCGATCACCGGTTTCGGAAAGTCGATCGACTCCAACACCACCGGGTGGCGCTCGTTGCAAATGGTGTCGCCGGTAATCAGGTTCTTCAATCCAACCGCCGCGCAGATGTCGCCCGCCAGAATCTCCGTAATCTCTTCGCGCTTGTTGGCGTGCATCTTCAGCAGGCGGCCGATCCGCTCCGTCTTGCGGGTGCGCGGGTTCAGCACCGAGTCGCCCGTCTTCAGCGTGCCCGAGTACGCCCGGATAAAGATAAGCTGCCCGACAAACGGGTCGGTCATGATTTTGAAGCCCAGCGCGGCAAACGGTTCCTTGTCGTCCGGCTTGCGCACAACCTCGTGCTCCATATGCTCCGGGTCGTGCCCGACGATCGGCGGAATGTCCAGTGGGCTGGGCAGGTAGTCGACTACCGCATCCAGCAGCGTCTGCACGCCCTTGTTCTTGAACGCAGAGCCGCACAGCACCGGGAAGATATTCATCGCGATGGTGGCCTTGCGGATGCCGGTCTTCAACTGCTCCTCGGTGGGCTCTTCCCCCTCGAGATAGAGGTGCATGATGACGTCGTCCGAATCCGCAACCGCCTCAATCAGGTCGTGCCGTGCCTTCTTCGCCGTCTCCATGAGCTCGGCCGGGATCTCCTCGATCGAATACTCGGCGCCCATGGTTTCGTCGTGCCAAAGGATGGCCTTCATCGTGACCAGATCGATCACACCCAAAAACTTCGCCTCGGCGCCAATCTGGATGTTGATCGGCACGGCGCGCGCGCCCAGCCGGTCCACGATGGTCGACGTGGCATACACCGCGTCCGCCCCGGCCTTGTCCATCTTGTTGATAAAGCAAATCCGCGGGACCTTGTACTTGTCCGCCTGCCGCCACACCGTCTCCGACTGCGGCTGCACGCCAGCGACCGCATCAAAACAGGCGACCGCCCCATCCAGCACACGCAGGCTGCGCTCCACCTCGGCCGTGAAGTCCACGTGGCCGGGCGTGTCGATGATGTTGATGCGATGCTCCTGCCAGGTGCAGGTGGTCGCGGCGGAAGTGATGGTAATGCCGCGCTCCTGCTCCTGCTCCATCCAGTCCATGGTCGCAGTGCCTTCGTGCACCTCGCCGATACGGTGGGTGATGCCCGTATAGAACAGGATGCGTTCGGTCGTCGTCGTCTTCCCGGCGTCAATGTGCGCCATGATCCCGATGTTCCGGCAACGATTCAGAGGTATAGTGCGTGCCACGGTGTCAATCTCTCACTCTGCAAGGCAGCGCCTTGCGTGTCATTCAAACTCGTTTTCAGGAATTCCAGGTCTAATGTTCCCTGTCCCCTGCTCCCTGTTCCCTGCTCTACCAGCGGTAGTGGGCAAATGCCTTGTTGGCCTCCGCCATACGGTGAACATCTTCCTTCTTCTTCATCGCGGCGCCGCGGCCATTGGCGGCGTCCAGCAGCTCGGCGGTCAACTTCTCCACCATGCCCTTCTCACCCCGTGCCCGGCCATACGTCACCAGCCAGCGGATGGCGAGCGAGGTGCGCCGCTCCGGCAGCACTTCGATCGGCACCTGGTAGTTCGCGCCGCCGACGCGCCGGCTCTTCACTTCCAGCAGCGGCTTGCAGTTTTCAATCGCCTTCTTGAACAGCTTCAGGGCTTCGTCGCCGCCCTTCTGCTCCAGGTTGGTCATGGCGGTATAGAAGATGCCCTGGGCGGTCGACTTCTTGCCGCCCCACATCATCGAGTTCACAAACTTCGTTACCAGCGTCGATCCATAGACCGGGTCGGGAGCAACGTCACGCTTCGCGATGTAACCTTTTCTCGGCATCTCTCTCTTCTCTCTTCTTCCTCCAGCGCCGTAAACCTCTCAAGCATCTGGACCTGAATGCAATTCCATCTTCGTTAAGGGCACGGCTTCAGCCGTGCCGTAAAGCGCCAATCAACCTCCGGCTTTAGCCGCTGAGGTCACTTACTTGCCTGCAGCCGCCTTGGGCCGCTTTGCTCCATACTTCGACCGGCTCTGTTTTCGGTTGGCCACGCCCACCGAGTCCAGCGACCCGCGGACCACGTGGTACCGAACGCCCGGCAGGTCCTTCACACGGCCGCCGCGGATCAGCACAATCGAGTGCTCCTGCAGGTTGTGGCCGATGCCCGGAATATAGGTGGTGACCTCAATGCCGTTGGTCAGCCGGACGCGCGCAACCTTGCGCAGCGCTGAGTTCGGCTTCTTGGGGGTCTGGGTGTAAACGCGGGTGCAAACGCCGCGGCGCTGGGGTGAGCCCTGCAACGCGGGACTCGCGGTCTTATAACGGGTGGGCGTGCGGCCCTGCTTGACGAGTTGATGGAACGTGGGCACTCGAACTCCTTCGATTTCAAACCAACATCTACCGGCGAATGGCCGTTACTGCGCTCAAAACCCTTGCAGGCGGAGAGGAGGGCATCTCTTTCGCGCGCCTGTCATCATTCGTGTGCGGTACACACGAAAAAGTGAGGACACTGACGTGCCTCGCGCGAAGATTGTCCCTTGCTTCCCGTCTGGAACACTCAAACTCAGACGAACAACAGTCGACGGTGGCCGAGCGTCCCTTGCTTCCCCTGTCGTCCGGACCAGAACTACTGGAAGATGGAGTTGGCTCCGTATCGCTGTTCCGTCCCGCATAGCCCGTCCTTGGACCCCGGCTGGAACAAATGCAGCCGGGAGGAGGGTGTCGCAGGTACGATTGCGAGGATGTTGCACCGCAGCGTAGCCAGCCCATGCCTGCTGCCAATGCATAGACCCTGCGGAGGAATTGCTGTTTCCAGTGTACCGCAACCGGCCAAAGCCCGCCCGGCACACCAGCCGCCCCCGCGCAACCTGCGCGACAACGGGTTCCCGATTCACGCGGAACCTACTAACAATATCAAGCTGGCAGCGCAGGGTCAAGTTATCGCGGGTAAATTTCCCGCCAATGACGGTCTCCAGATCGAGATGGCTCGCTCGCGCCTTGACCGCAAGGACAGACCGTCTTGCTTAAGGGCATGGCTTCAGCCGTGCCGAAGAGATTCCTGTTTGCCCTCCGGCTCTAGCCGCTGAGGTACGCTTTTCTCCCCGAACCCGTACCCCAGGCGCCCCATGCTAGCCTTTCTGCATGCCCCTCCAAACCGCGCGATTCCCCAAACCCGCGAAATGGCGCCTCTTCGCCACCGCACTACTGCTCTGCCTGCCCCTGGCAGCCATTTCTCAGACGCCGGCCGCCAGGACAAAAGACGCCCGCATCGCCTCACTCCTTGCAGACCTCGCCCGCGTGCGCTCCCCGTCCTCCGTATCCATCTCGCCCGATGGCAACACTCTGGCTTGGGCATTCCACGGATCGAACGGCTCCGAGCTGCACCTAACCCCCGTCGCGCCCGCCGGCCAAACTTCAGCCACGGCCGACCGCGTCCTCTCCCCCGACACCGCCCGCAACGCAACCAACAGCACGCCCGGCGTATGCACTTCCTCCCACCCCGCATGGTCGCCCGATGGCAAGCAGCTTGCCTTCCTCTCCGGCTGCTCCGGCGTCGACGGAAGCTGGCAGTCGGAATCGCAGGACAACCTCTTCGTCTGGACTCCGGCCACCAACGACCTCAAGCAGGTCAGCCATCTGCACGGAGCAATCAGCGACCTCCAATGGTCCCCCGACGGCAAGTCCATCGCCTTCCTCTTCGTCGAGAATGCCACCCGCCACGCTGGCGCCCTCGACGCTATGAAGCCCTGGAACGGCGTCTACGGCGAAGACGGCGTCGAAGTACAGCGGGTCTATTCCATCTCCGTTGCAGATGGAAAGGGAGACTTCCTGACCGAGCCCACCCTGCACGTCTATGAGTTCGCCTTCGATCCAAGCCATCGACCAGCCGACCGTTCCATATCGTCCCAGCAGATCACCTTCGTCGCCGCAAACCCTCCCGGCGAAGACAACTGGTGGTCCGCCCATCTGTACACCAAGCTGATCGAGATACGAAACTGCGAGCCAAACGATATCGGTTGCCACACAGCTTTTCCGATGGATACCCGGACGAAGATGGTCTTCGACCCCGCCACCACCTCCGGCCCGCTCCACGGCCTCCAGATCGCCGTCCCCAGCTTCTCTCCCGACGGCAAACAAATCGCCTTCATCGGCGGCCTCATGTCCGACCAGGGCTCAACCGGCGGCGACATCTACCTCATCCCGGCAACCGGTCTCAAGCCCGGTGAAGAGCCCAAAGACGTCACCCCCAACCGCCCCTCCACGCCCGCCTACATCGCCTGGCTCGACGACCACGACATTGGCATCTCCGAGCACGTTGGCGGCAGCTCCCGCATCACGACGCTCGACCTCACCACCGGCAAAGATGTTCCCGGCATCGCCGTCACTTTTCCCGAGACCATCATCGCCGGTACTGACGTGATGAGCGTTTCGGTCGCCAGCCACTCGATGAACATCGCCATGATCCGCCAGTCCTTCGACCGCCCGCCCGAAGTCTGGGCCGGCCCCGTCGACAATCTCAAGCAGATCACCCACCTCAACGACTCGATCAAGCCCGCCTGGGGCCACGCCGAATCGATCGACTACACCAACGACGGCTTCCATATTCAGGGCTGGCTGCTCTATCCCGCCGGCTGGAGTCCAAGCGACGCAGCCAACGGCAAGAAGTATCCGCTCATCGTCAGCGTGCATGGCGGTCCATCCGCTGCGGTCACGCCGCGCTGGCCCGGCGAGGGCTACGGCTCCGTCCCCTTCTCCGCGCTCGGCTACTTCGACTTCATGCCCAACCCGCGCGGCAGCTTCGGCCAGGGCGAGAAATTCACCCAGGCCAACGTCAAGGACTTCGGCTACGGCGACCTCCGCGACATCCTTGCCGGAGTCGACCTGATCGAGCAGCGCTTCCCGATCGATAAAGATCGCGAAGGCATCACCGGCTGGAGCTACGGCGGCTACATGACCATGTTCGCCGTCACCCAGACCACGCGCTTCAGGGCCGCCGTCTCCGGCGCGGGCCTCGCCAACTGGCAAAGCTACTACGGCGAGAATTCCATCGACCAGTGGATGATCCCGTTCTTCGGCGCCAGCGTGTACGACGATCCCGCCGTCTACGCAAAATCCTCCCCCATCACCTTCATCAAGCGCGTCAAAACCCCAACCCTCATGGTCGTCGGCGATCGCGACGGCGAGTGTCCCGCGCCGCAGAGCTTCGAGTTCTGGCACGCGCTCCGCGACCAGGGCGTCAAGACGCAACTCGTCATCTATCCCAACGAAGGCCACCACTTCGTCTCGCCCGATCACCAGCGCGACGTGCTCAAGCGCGCCCTCGACTGGTTCGAGACCGAAATGCCGCCACATTGATCCTTCCCTGTTCCCCGATTATTGATCCTTCCCTGTTCCCCGATTACTGTTCCCTGTCATTTGCGTCTCCTCTTCGCAGCTTCTACACTGAGGGTTGTGAATCTAGCGTTCGCGGTGTGACCGTTCAGCTCTGGTTCCGGTTGGACGGGGAGGATTAATGCGTCGGTTTGTCACCTTAGTTGTTCTGCTTCTGTTTTCGATTCCATTCGGTGTCTCGATCTCGGGCTGCTCCCACAATGCCGCGCCGGTCTTCTGCAATGGCGGAGACTCGGGCGCCACCACCGGCCAGGTCACGACCATTACCGTGTCGCCCATCGTCTACGGAATCTCATTGAACTTCGCGGAAATAGGACAGGTCAACAACCCTGTTGCGAGCGACTGCAAGGGAGCGAACGCGTCCATCGGAAGCTATACCTACGGCACCACCGACATGACCATCGCCGACGTCCAGCCCAACACCGGCAGGCTATGCGGCGGAACGTGGAATCGTAACTCCGGCGGCGGCATTCCCGACTACACCTACTGCATTCCCACCAATAAGTCGGGAGTTGCCTACATCTCCGCCAGCGCCGGCGGCGTCACCAGCAACCCGCTGCCGATCTTCGTCCATCCGGTGGTGACCGGCATCGCGCTGGGCAATCCGTCCCCAGGCGGTGCATCCACCATCACGGCATGGTCCATCGTAAATACCTCGAGTGGCCCGACCATCACCTTCACCGCGCAGAACTCTTTTTCTGCCGGGCAGGAGGTCACCCTCAGTAACTTCCCCGTAAGCACATTCTTCAACGGGATCACCGACGCCCTGGTGCAGGCAGCCGGTTTGTCGTCAACTCAGTTTGCCGTCACTATTCCCGGATTTGCGGAACCCAATGGGTCGTCAGTCGAGTCCGGCCTTGCCGTGGGTCCTGGGTGCTCGGCGAACCCGTCCACCGACTGCTGCCCACTGGCAACCTCGGGCGCGGTCACCGCGCCCCCGTATCTGGCAAACTCCTGCCTCTCGCAGGGAACCACTGCCCAGTTGGTGGCGCGGGTCTTCGCCGGCACGGGCGCCAACCAGACCAACATCAGTTGCCTCACCGGGCATCTGCAGTACACGGTTCAAGGCGCCACTTCGACAACCGCGGTTTCACCGGTCGTCAGCATCGACCAAAACGGCGTGGCTACCGCCAATCAGCCAGGTTCCGTGCTGATCTCGGCGAACATATCCAATGCCGCCAGTTCCGCTGGCTACTTCTCCACCTGTCCGCCGGCATCCATCGCGCTGACCGCGCCCGGTGCCCTGACGCCCGGCACTCCAGCCAATCCGGTGGTTGTAAACCAGAACAACCCGCAGGCGCTGCAGACCACCGTCCTCGATACCAAGGGCAACCCCATCACCGGAATGACGCTGGAGTACGAATCGACATCGCCGACCACCATCCCCGCGAGTTCCATCGTGACCCCGAGTCTGGCGGGTGCGGCCTCCTTCTCCGCAGTCTGCCAGCCGCCCAACTGCAACTCTTCTGCGTATAACCAGATCGGCCTGTTCGGCAACGGCGTCCCCATCACCTCGAACTCCATCAACCTGGCCGCGCCCGGCACCAACAGCACCGTGCTCTACATGGCCAGCACCGAGTCCCTGTACGTAGAGTCCAGGGACTTCACCCAAACGGCTTTGGCCCAGCCGTTCCTGTTGCCGTATCTGCCGAATTCCATGGTCATCACCAACGATGGCTCAACCATCTACATGGGCAGTTCCACCGCCCTTATGGTCCTGAACGCCGTCAATACGCTGGCCATCACCCGCACCGATCCCACCTCGCCGGGCACCGTGCTCGCCGTATCGCCGGACGGCAGTACGATCGTCATCAGCGATCCGGTCAAGCAGGTCACCACGCTCGAAAGCTCCTCCGGCAGCGCTATCACCACCTACGGCGGCGTCGGCACCCGCGCTGCGTTCTCCCCGGATAGCCAGACCGCCTACATTACCGCCGGCAATCAGTTGCTCATTTACTCCGACTACACCGGCTGGACCAGCATCACTCCGGCGACCGCGGCCGGTACTCCGGTCACTGACGTTGCGGTCACGGTGCCCGCCGTCGGAGCGTACTTCGCCGGCCCCACCACCACCGCGCGCGGCTACTGCCCGTCCAGCACCGCAACCACCGTTGGCGGCGTTGTCACAGAGACGAATGTCTTCTATCCGCCCGCCGACAGCTCGCCGGCAATCATGGACCGCATCGCCGCCACCAACGATGGCCTGCACATCCTGGGCGCAACCGTCACGCCAACGCCCACCCTCAACGACCTCCGGGTGGAGATCCCTGCCGGCAACGCCAACGGCCCATCGGTCACCGTCACCTGCCCCGTGGGCACTCAGACCACGGGCTCGGGCGGCACCACCGGAACCACTGGCGGCCTCACTTTCTCGAATACCAAATCCACCATCTCCCTCACTCCGGTAGCGGCAACTGCGATCACCGGAGTCCTGCCCACCTCGGACTCAACCCTCGCGGTTGTCACCTACACCGGTTCGGGCGGCGTTCTCCCGGCCTACGTGCCATCCCCCAGTGGATCGGGCGCCATCTCGTACATCAGGCTGTCAGGTACGGCCACGGCCCCCATCGCGGGCGTCATCAGCGCGGACAATTCGACCATCTACGTGGGAACCCAGACCGACAATCTGGTCCACCTCATCAACCGCAGCACCCTCTCCGACTCGTCGACGCTGGCCCCCAACCTGACCGCCGCACCCGGCCTGACCGTTACGCAAGGGTCTACGGTGCCCGTGAATCTCCTGGTGCAGAAGCCGCGCAAGACCACTTAGGGCCCGAATGGCATGACAATTGTACCCAGCGCTGATGCTTTTTTGGCGCCGGGGCTCCGCCATGCGCCTATGATGTCGATTAATACACAAGTGTCTCTCTTGACCCCCTGAACGGCTTTCTCCTGGGTTTATGGATTACGGTACTTTTTTCTTCACAAATATCGTCTCGATGACGGTTTTCACGTTGAGTGTCAGCCTGCTCGCCTGGCGCAACCGCACCGTTGTGGGGATGCGATGGTTTGCAGGCAGCCTCATTGCACTGCTGGCCAAGCTGATTCTGCAGGGTCTCGAAGCCAAGGTGCCCGCGGTCATCGGCGGCATGGCGCCTAACGAGCTTTATCTGGTGTCCTCCCTCCTGCAGTTAATGGGCTTTCACTGGTTTGTCGTGCGCGCGCCGTTTCGGCATAGGTGGCCCTTCGTCGCCATTGGACTGGCGCTTGTCGTCTACACCGCGATGTTCCTCGGCAGAATTCCCTACAGCGGCAACATCATTAACATCCCTAACGTCGTGGTGTGCGCCGCCGCCGCGTCGATGCTCCTCAAACATGGACGCCGAGCGGTCTCTCGCGTGGCCGCGGTAATCGTCTCCGCCGAGGCGGCCGTGATGGCCTATCGCGCGATCCTCACCAACTTCCGCTATACGCGGCCGTGGGAGACGGTCGACGCACAGACCGATCCGCGCTGGCTCTATTCGCTCGCCTTCGCCTCGTTCCTGGCCACCTGTATGGTCATGTGCTACCTCTGGTACCTGGTGACGGAGCTTGGCCGGGTGCTCGCCGAGCAGGCACGCACCGACTCCCTGACCGGGGCGCTGAATCGCCGGGCAATGGAGGAGGCGGCCCTGCGCGAAACCGCGCGCAGCATCCGCCACGGCCACGGCCTGTGCATGATCGTCCTCGACGTCGACCACTTCAAGCACCTCAACGACACGCGTGGCCATGCCGCCGGCGACTGCGCCCTGCAGGCGCTGGTTGGCCAGGTCAAGACCATGCTGCGCGCCAACGATCTCATTGCGCGCACTGGCGGCGAAGAGTTCACTATTCTGTTGCCGGAGACGCCGGCCTCCGCGGGCATCGTCGCGGCAGAGCGGGTCCGCAAGGCCATCGAAGCGCTCGCGGTCCCGTTCGAGAATGAGCCCATCCGCTTCACCGTCAGCGCCGGCGTAGCCCAGTTCGACCCATCCAGCGGAGGCTGGGAGAGCATGATGCGGCGCGCCGACACGGCCATGTACGAGGCCAAGGGGCTTGGCCGCAATTCAGTCCGCCCGGCAGCCGAAGACGACCAGGATGTAGATCCGAAAAAGGATTGCCTTCCAATTGCTTGACCCACTCCCGAGCGCGCGCTCAGGAGCCGTTTCTAATCCCCGGCCGCACAACGCAGGTCATCGATCGCATCCGGCCTGGGGCCTCTCCGCTCTTCTGCCGCCCCGAAACCCTGCTCGCGCTGCAGCATCGCTGCTGCCTCGTCGGCCTGGACCGGCTTGCTAAAGTAGTGGCCCTGGATCTCATCGCACCGGTGTTCCCGCAGAAAGAACATCTGCGATTCGTTCTCCACGCCTTCTGCAATCACTTTGATGTGCAGGCTCTTCGCCAGGCTGATAATGGCAATGGTGATCGCTGCATCGTCTCGCCTCGAGACAACATTCTGGATAAAGGTCTGGTCGATCTTCAGCTTGTCTACGCAGAAGTGCCGCAGGTAGCTGAAACTGGAATAGCCCGTCCCGAAGTCGTCGATCGACAGCTTCAGCCCCATCTGCTTCAATTCCTGGAGAACGGAAAGCGTCACGTCCGCACTGGATAGCAACAGCGTCTCAGTCAGTTCCAGTTCCAGGTACTCAGGCGCCAGGCCCGTCTCCTGCAGCACTTTGCGGATCAAATCCCGGAATGCTTCCTGGCGAAACTGGACCGCGGAGACATTCACCGCGACTGGCACTGGGCACAGCCCTTCATCCTGCCATCTGCGCGCCTGCATGCACGCCGTCCTCAGCACCCACTCGCCGATCGGCAGGATCAGGCCGTTGTTCTCGGCAATCGAAATAAAGCGGTCCGGACAAATCAGGCCCAACTCCGGGTGGCTCCAGCGAATCAGCGCTTCGAACCCAGTGATCTTTCCGCTCGCAATGTCCAACTGCGGCTGATACACCAGAAAAAACTCCTTCCGTTCGAGCGCCTGCCGCAGGTGCTTATCCATCGTCACTCGCTCCACGGCCTGGGTATTCATCTCATCCGTAAAGAACCGCACGCTGTTGCGCCCACTGTCCTTCACGGAATACATCGCCGCATCGGCGTTCCGGATCAGGGTTTCTCCGTCCGCCCCGTGCTCGGGGAAGATGCTCACCCCAACGCTGCAACCCACGCTCAGCGATCGCCCCTGCACCATGAAGCCCGCGTTCATCGCCTCAAACACCCGTTCCGCCGCAATCGCCACGTCGGCTGCATCCTTCACGTTGCTCAACAGGATCAGGAACTCGTCCCCGCCCACCCTGGCGACGGTATTGTCCCCCCGCGTACATTCCTTCAGCCGCTTCGCAATCTCCTTCAGCACGCAATCGCCGAACGAGTGCCCGAACGAGTCGTTGATGGCTTTGAAGCGATCCAGATCGAGAAACAACAACGCAACCTTCTCCCCTCTGCGGCGCGCGCCGGCCAAGGCGGTATCCAGGCGGTCCTGCAACAAGGCCCGGTGCGGCAATTCCGTAAGCGCATCGTAAAAAGCCAGGAACTTCATCCGCTCCTGGGCGGCCTTGTGCTCGGTGATGTCTTCCACCGTGCCCTCGAACAGCGCGACCCCGCCATCCGCGCCATGGATGCCGCGCACGTTGACCCTGACCCACTTCTTGCTGCCATCCTTGCGGTAGACCTCCACTTCGGCGCCGCGGACAATGCCATTCCGCTTCACGCCGTGGGTCAGTTCCAACATCCGGCCGGGATCGACAAACAGGTCGCGTGCCACATTGGACACCTCAGCCATCATCTCTTCCGGCGATTCGTAGCCGTGCATCTTGGCATGCGCACGGTTCACACTGATCAGCCGGCCATCCGGCGAGGCCTGGAAGATCCCGATCACCGCATCCTCAAAGATGCCGCGGTACTTCTCCTCGGCCTGCCGCACCGCATCCTCAGCCCGCTTCCGCTCGGTAATGTCCTGGGCAGCCACCAGCATGGATTTGGCTCCATGAAAGTCCAGCGGATGCGAGACAATCTCCACGTCGATCAACTCGCCGTTCTTCTTGCGATGCCTCCAGATTCCCCGGTCCTCGAGTCCGAGGGCGCGCTTTGCCACGTCCTGCAACAGGCTGGGTATGTCTTGCTCGGGTCGTATCTCCGTAATCGTCTTGGCCAGAAACTCCTGCCGGGCAAACCCGTATTGCCGGATCGCCGCTTCGTTTACGGCGATAAATCGAAGCGTCTCACGATCGAACACCCACATCGGTACGGGGTTGCCTTCAAACAGCAGCCGGTACTGCTCGTCCGACTCCCGCATCACTGCTCCCGCAGGGCAGTTTTCCGCAATCTCCCGAATCGCGGTCGAAGATAAGACAGTAAATCCCCTCGAACCATTACGCCCGGATCCGGGGAGATTAATCGTGGCCAGTGGGCAGCCTTCGGGAGTGGTTGATTCGCGCGTCCCTTGCGCCGCGGCAGGCCGCACCGCTGGAGTCTGCTTCTGCTGCGGCTTGACTGGTGCCAATCCCATCCAGGAACCCCACATCCCGCAGACGTCGCAACGGCTTCACTCTCGACCAGCCGATGGCGCGCATACCGAAGGCGCCCGCAAAGAGCGCTGCTTCATGGTATGAACTGGAGACCTATCCTAAGAATCCCCCGTTAGTTGCACCGTGCCGCGTCTCATCGCGTGGCAACCCGGCGCATTTCGCCTTCAGCGACTTCTGGGTTATGTATCGGCGCGGTCCAGACGCTGCTTTAGCACCGCGCGCGCAATCGCGTCCAGCACCCCGTTCAGGAACTGGACCGACTCCGGCGCCGCATACCGCCGCGCAATCTCCAGCGACTCGTTGATGATGATCGCGGCCGGCGTATTGGGATAACCCAGCAGCTCCGCCACCGCTGTCCGCAGCACATTGCGGTCCACCACCGCCATCCGTTCCAGCCGCCAGTTCTGCGCGTGCGCCTCGATCAGCCCGTCGATCTCCCCCTGCCGCGTCGTGGCCACCCGGTACAGGTCCTCGGCAAAGCCGCGCGTCTCCGCGTCCACATCGTCGCGCGACGTCCAGAACAACCGCCGCACCTCCTCCGGCGTCTGTTTGCCCAGATCGCCCTGGAACAACATCTGCATCGTCAGTTCACGAGACTTCCGCCGGGTGCCCACTTAGTTCGTCACCACGGGCTGCCGCGCTTCCTTCGCCGGCCGCTTACGCCGCCCGCGCAGCTTCTTCTTGATCGACACCATCTCGATCGCCGCCACCGCCGTCTCGAAGCCCTTGTTCCCCGCCTTCACTCCCGCGCGGTCCAGCGCCTGTTCCAGCGTCTCGCAGGTCAGCACCCCGAACGCGTGCGGCACGCCCGTCTCCTGCTGCGACTGCCCAATCCCCCGCGCAACCTCGGTGTAGATTGCCTCGTAGTGCGCCGTTTCGCCCCGCAGCAGGCACCCCAGCGTCAGGATCGCATCCGCGCTCTTTGCCTCCGCAATCACGCGCGCCGCGGCAGGAATCTCCCACGCCCCCGGCACCCGCACAATCTGGATGTCCGCCTTCGCCGCGCCGCTCCGCAGCAGAGCGTCCAGCGCCCCCTGCAGCAGCCGGTCCGTAATCACCGCATTCCACCGCGCCACCACAATCGCGAACTTCATCCCTTTGGCGCTCAAGTCCCCTTCCACCGCCACCGGCTTGCCGTGCAGCGGATTCTCCGACTCCCAGAACCCCAGCACCAGCCCCGGCTCCAGCGTCACCGTGAACAGCCGCGATTTCCAGTGCGTCGACTCCACCGCCGTCAACCGCTCTACTACCTCTTCTGTACGGTAGTTGGCGATCATCCAGTGCTCCACCGCCGCCCGTACCTGGTCGATCTGCGTCACTTCGATCAGCACCGGAGGCACCGCCGGCAACCGGCCCGTCATCAGCTCCAGGTTGCCCACCGGCGCCAGAAACGCCAGTCCGCGTCCGGTGCCATCGTCCCACCCCCTGCCCGGCTCAAAGCCCAGCGCGCCCAGCAGGCTGGCATACCGCTCCAGCGCCGCCGCCGAAGCCACCGGCGTCACCAGCGTAATTCCCTTGATCATGTTTCGATTGTATCGTCTGAAGTGTCGCCCGCCGCAGGTTGTCAGTCGTCGGTCAGTGATCGCCGGCGGTTGATCGCTGACGTCTGAGAATTAAAACTCCCTTGCTAACTCGCGGAATCGAGGACCTTGCCTTGGCATACGAGACCTTACTCGTCGAGATTGGCGAACACATCGCCACCGTAACCCTCAACCGCCCGAAGGTGCTGAACGCGCTCAACGCCATAATGCTCCGCGAGCTTGATGAGCTCTTCGCCGCGCTCGCCCTCGACGACACCGTCCGCGTCGTCCTGCTCCGCGGCGCTGGTGGCAAGGCCTTCGCAGCCGGCGCAGACATCAGCGAACTCGCCGACGCCGACGCGGAATCGGGCGAGCAGCTCGCCGGCAGCACCCACCGCATCTTCCGCCGCATCGAGACCATGGGCAAGCCGGTCGTCGCCTGCATCGACGGCTTCGCCCTGGGCGGCGGCTGCGAACTCGCCATGGCCTGCACCCTCCGCCTCGCCGCCTCCACCGCCCGCCTCGGCCAGCCCGAGATCAAGCTCGGCCTCATCCCCGGCTACGGAGGCACCCAGCGCCTGCCCCGCCTTGTCGGCCCGGGCGCCGCCCTCAAAATGATCCTCACCGGAGCCATCATCGACGCTGCGGAAGCCCTTCGCATCGGCCTCGTCGACGAGGTCGTCCCAGCCGACCAACTGCCGGCCCGCGCCACCGAATTAGCCAAACTCCTCGCCGGAATGCCGCCCCTCGCCGTCGCCGCAGCCATCGAAGCCGTCGACCGCGGAGCCGGCCTGCCGCTCGACCAGGCGCTCACCCTCGAAGTCGCCCTCTTCGGCCGCCTCTGCGCTACCGAAGACAAACGCGAGGGTACCCGCGCCTTCCTCGAAAAGCGTCCCCCTATCTGGCTTGGCCGCTGACGTGCCTGTTGCGCCTCGTCAGTTGGCTGGCGTCACCGCCACAATGAAGCAGTTCACCCTGGACATGTACGTCGAGACGCTCCCCATCTGAAATGGATTGAAGGTTGCCGTGCGTCCAGGCTGAACGGGGCCGTTCAGCGTCGTTTGCATTTGTGAGAGTTTCGTTCCGTTGGCCGAATACTGGTCGCACTCCAGGGTCGCCGACTGCATAACAACATTCGAGTTGTTCGTCCAACTCGTGTTCGTCAGCCCGACAAATCCATAGATGGCCCTCCAGTGACCCGCAAATGACTGCTCTTGCAACAGCGCCCCGCTGGTGACCGGCTGTGCCGGAGTTCCTTGCGGTGCCGTACCCCCCGGTTGTGCCGGAGCTCCCTGCGGCGCCGTGCCCGCCGGAGCCGCCGGCGGCGTCGCGGTCGCCTGCTTATTCTTCGAGTAGTAGTAGCCCCCCACCAAAATCGCAAAAATCACGATCCACATCCACATTTTTCCCGTGTGATTGGCAGCGGTCTCCGGCCCGCCTGCGGCCACAGGAACCGGTGCCGCCGCATAGCCGCTGGGGAACGCCATCGGCTGCACCGCCGCAACCGGCAGGGGCGCAGCAAGTACCGGTGGGACAGGCACTGCCGGAACCGCGGCCGCAACCGCTCCCGCATTCGGCGTTGACGCTATCGTCGCCGGTATCGCCGTTCCGCAAGCTACGCAAAAGCGTTCATCGCCTTGCAACTGAGCGCCACAATGGCTGCAGACTGCCATACTCTCTCAACCTCCTCCCAAACGCTTACCCATGCTGCCAGGCCACAGGATCGATCAGGCCACCACTGCCGCCGCCGGCGAAAGCACGGAAGCTTCCACGGTAGCCAGGGTGCTCTGCAACCGCATCTTCTGCTCCTCCTTCACCTGCCGCAACCCCTGCTGCACCAGACCGAACACGACATACCAGCTAATAAATCCGGTAATAATCTGGTTCCCCGAAAATGGCAACTGCCACGGACAATCCCAGATCGCGTGCATCGACACCGGAATCAGGAATGTCTTCAGAAAACGGGGGTCAAAGAACATCGCCACGCTGGTCGCCTTGTCCTTCTTCACCCGCCAGAATGCGCCCGCCGCCAGGGCGGTCCAGGCCACGTGTCCCAGTGGCGCCTCAATGCCGCGCAACGCCAGCAACGACAGCATCGAACTCACACCCGCGCTCATGGCTGCCGGAGTCACCTGCTGCGCACCCTGTACCGCCGGAAGCAGGCCAGGCAGAAGCCCCATGTTCAACGCATAGCCGGCCGTCTCAAAGCACGCGAAGCCCGCGCCGACGGTCGCTCCAAACAGAATTCCGTTCAGGATGTATGGATAGCGCGCGCTGCGCATAATCACCACCACCGTAAGCAGCTTTGCAACCTCCTCCACGATCCCCGCTTCCATATCCGAAATCTGGAAAATCGGCAGCGCATACTCCAGCAGCGCCACGCCCAGCGAAGCAATCGCCCCAAACAGAAACAACTTCACAACCACATGCAGGGAGACATTACGAGCGGTGTTCAATTCAAAGAAAAGCGTCAGCGTCGCCAGCGGAACCGCGAACGCCCCCAGAAACATCATTCCCGGAACGCAGTTGGTGTTGTTGGTCCACATGTAGATGAGGGTTAAAGCAAAGTAAGCAATCACCAGCGCAGCCAACACGCGGAAGAAAAGCCACGGCTTTGGCCATCCGGTCTCGACCAGTTCAAGGGCTGGGGTGGTCTTGGACGTGCCGACCCCCATGTAATCCTCCACATCATCGGCGCTGCGGCGCTTGAAGACGTCGGAGAACATCTCCTTCAGACTGAACCCCTCCAGATTCTCCGTAGAGGCCAGGCTCTGAATGCGTCCTCTTAGGCCTTGAATCAGATGGTTCTGGTGAGCACTGTGCGCCAGCGCCGCCGCTTGATGGCTGACGTAATAAACCTGCTGTTGCGCAACCTGGTAAGCCCCTTGCATCGGTGGCGGCGGAGGCGGAGCGAACGGAGGCGGAGCGAACGGAGGCGGCGCGAACGGAGGCGGCGGAGGAGCGGCGACAGCCACAAATCCTGGCACGCTGCCCGGAGCGGGCGGCGGCGCAACGGCCACAACCGCTTCAGCGCTGCTCACAATTACGACCGCCGCTCCGCAGTTTTTGCAGAACTTGAACCCAGGCTGCAACGCCATCCCGCAATGCGAGCAAAACATGGAGAATCCTCCAAGACCGACCAGGTGTGGGGAGACTATGGAACGTAGCACCTCGGTGCCTGCAAAGTAAAGACAGATTAAGACAGCCCCGCCGTCATCGTCCAACCAGGACGAAGGCTCCCCAGTAGTACGGCAGGTCCTTGCCGCCGTGGCTTTTCTTCACCCGTTCCCGCATTTCGAGTTGTGCCTCTTTCAGAGCCTCGTGGATCTCCATTCCGGCAAGCCACTTCGCATAGAAGAGTTTCATCAAGTCAAGCGTCTCCTGGTCGGGCACAGACCAGAGAGACATCAGAACCTCCTGTGCCCCGGCCTCCTGCAACGCTCGCCTCAGTCCAAAGACACCCTCGCCATTCTTCACATCCCCTTGCCCGGTATTGCATGCGCTCAGGACGACCAGCTCTGTGCCTCTCAGATTCAGATTGCCCGCTTCCATGGCGGTCAGCACGCCGTTGTCCAAACCCTGCGCCGCGGTCTTTCCGGCGAGGGTACGATTGGCCCCCGCAAAATAGAGCCCCGACCGAAGCATCGGGTCCTCCAGCCCCGAGGGCTGGTTTTCGCCCAGACCTACTTGTTTGGTCTTGATCTGCTGGTCGGGCAGGAAGAATCCATGTGTGGCCAGATGGACGACGCGCGGGCTGCTCGCCTGCTCGACCACGCGCTTCAAGGCCAGCTCGTTGGTATAGACGCTTGTCTTCCACTGGTGTCCCTGCATCAACTCCGCAATTGCATGCACCTCCGCGCCCGTGCCGGGAAGCCGCGGCAGCGTGGTGCCAGTGCCCAGATCGCGCGATCGATCGCCGGGCGACAGAGCTGCCATCAACACCGGCGATTGCTGCTGCGGCAAAGTCAGTTTCTGCACGGCCGCAAGCTGTTGCTCTTCGCTCAGGTCAAAGGTGGGATCGCCGACCAGTAGGGCGGTCGCGTCTGCACGCGGAGGCACAGAGCGCAGGATGTCCCGCGTGCTCGAGACCAGTCGCAGATCGTATCGCTCCATCAGCAGTTTGCCGTCGGGCGCCGGAATAATACCGAGGGGAAGCTGGTTCAGGACGCCATCGGGAGAGAGATAGATGCGGGTCTTTCCCGCCAGGGCTTTCTCCAGCGGCTTCCAGATCAACTCGTAGGCATCTGCACCAGGCAGGCTGGCTTCCTGTTCCGTCTGGGCCCCGCGCGTCCGGGTTGACTCCTGAAAACGGGCGAGCGCATCGCCCTCAATCTGCTCGTCCCCGCCGAGAAAGATGTACTCCGGTTGGTCTTTTGTCTCGCGCGTCACCACCAGCGCGGCGTAGTAGTAATTGTCAGTCCATTTCTTGTCGTAGTACTGGAAGTGGGCGAACTCGACGGTTGCCTCTCCCGGCTGCAGCGCATCGCGCACCTGTTGCCACGTGGCCCGATCCAGCTTCTTCTTTTCGGCAAACGCAGAAGAGCGCGCGACCAGAGCTTTCTCGATATCGTTTGCTTCGGTCTGCAGTTGGTCGACCTGCTTGCGCCACAGGTCGCGGTCCGGCGGCTCTACGTCCAGCAACGCGGCAAGCTGCGTGCGCTTTGCGGAAAGCTGGCCCAGCAGATTCAGCGCCTCCGCATCGCCGGAAGCCTCGATCTGCCGCCGCATATCCGCCACACCGCCGGCAACGAAGCCCTTTTCCCAGAGCAGCAGGTTATACATGGAGCCAATCAGTTGCGGGTCCTTGTCGCGGAAGCGATGGACGAAACTGAAATAGGCCGGAAAGCTGGAGGAGACCGTATCCAGAAAGCCGAGCCGCTCCTTCTCGGTCATGTAGGCGAAGTTGTATTGGAACTGCTGGAAGTAGTTATCGAAAGCGCGCTGGTAGAGGGGCTCCGCTTCGACGTACTTGCCTTGCTTGTCATAAAGCGAAGCAAGATTCTCGAGAGCGCTGCCGACATATGGGTGGTCCGGCCCTAACGCCGTTTCATCGATGCTCAGAGAGCGCCGGTACAGAGGCTCCGCCTCGGCATACCAGCCTTGCTGGCTGTAGAGCATAGCGAGGTTGTTAAGACACTTTGCGACGTCGGGGTGGTCGGGCCCAAGCACCTTCTCGTAAACGTGCAGGGCGCGCTGCAAGAGAGGCTCTACCTCGGCGTACTTCCCTTGGTTGTAGTAGAGCCCAGCTAGACCGTTTAGAGTAACGGCGACGTCGGGGTGGTCTGGCCCGAGCGCCTTTTCTTGGATGCGCAGAGAGCGCTGGTAGAGAGGCTCCGCCTCAGCAAATCTGCCCTGGTAAACGTAGTCCCCTGCGAGATTGTTGAGCGCGGAGGCAACGTCGGGGTGTTCAGCCCCGAGTGTCTTTTCCCAGATGCGCTCGGCGCGCTGGTACAGCGGCTCCGCCTCGGCGTACTTGCCCTGATCCACGTAAAGGGCAGCCAGATTGTTGAGAGTAACGGCGACGTCGCGGTGGTCAGGCCCGAGCACTGTTTCTCGAATGTGCAGAGCGCGCTGGTAAAGTGGCTCCGCCTCCGCGAACTTTCCTTGATAGTAGAAAAGCGCAGCCAGATTGCTGAGCGCGGAGGCGACTTGGGGATGGTCCGGCCCAAGCGCCTTTTCCCAGACGCGCAGGGCGCGCTGTTCAAGAGGCTCCGCCTCAGCGAACTTGTCTTGGGCGGTGTAGAGTTGGGCGAGATTATTGAGATCGTTGGCGACTTTGGGGTGGTCGGGCCCGAGCGCCTTCTCATGGATGCCCAGAGCACGCTGGAAGACAGGCTCTGCCTCCACGTACCTGCTCTGGTGATAGTAGAGGTCCCCTAGATTGTCGAGAGCAGAGGCGACATCGGGGTGTTCGGGCCCGAGCGCCTTCTCCCGGATGCTCAGGCAGCGCTGGTAGAGCGGCTCCGCCTCGGCGTATTTGCCCTCGTCTTCGAAGAGCAACGCGAGGTTGTTCAGAGTGGTCGCGACCTCGGGGTGGTCAGGCCCGAGCACCTTTTCCCGGATGCTCAGGGCACGCTGGAAAAGTGGCTCCGCCGCGGCGTACTTGCCTTGCTCGCTGTAGAGCGCGGCGAGGGTGTTCAGCGTGGCGGCAACATCCAGGTGGTCGGGCCCAAGCGCCTCTTCGTCGATGCTCAGGGCGCGCTGGCAGAACGGCTCAGCCTCAGCATACTTGCCCTGGGCCTCATAGAGGGTTGCCAGACCCGTCAGAACGCCCGCGACCGCAGGATCGTCGGACCCGAGCGCCTTTTCCCGGATGCTCAGGGTGCGCTGCAGGAGTGGCTCCGCCTCAGCGTATTTGCCTTCCTCCCGGTAGAGCGAAGCAAGGTCGCTGAGAGCAGAGGCGAAATCGGGGTGTTCCGGCCCCAGCGCCCTTTCCCGGATACTCACGATGCGCTGCAAGAGTGGCTCCGCATCGGCCAACTTGCCTCGGTAGTAGTAAAGCAGGGCAAGATTCTTGAGCGTGATGGTGACGTCCGGGTGGTCGGCCCCCGACGCCTTTTCGTAAATCCCCAGCGCCCGCTGGTAGAGCGGTTCGGCCTCCGCATACTTGCCCTGCGCAACGTACAGGAAGGCGAGATTGTTCAGACCGGTGGCAACCCTCTTATCGTCGGGGCCGAAAGCCTCCTCGGCTGCCTTCAGCGCCTCCATCGCAATCGGGATGGCCTCAGCGGACTTGCCCTGTTGATAGAGCACCGACACCTGAGAATTGAGATCGTTCCAGCGCGACTCCTGTGCGGCCAACGGGAGAGCGCAAAGCAAAATCGACAGCAGCAACGTGATGCAGGCCCAACCACTACGCGAGAAGGTCACCGAACAACCTCCAGGCAAAACCATACGCCGCTAATGTCGCTAGCGGAGAAAGATTTGGGCGAGGCGCTGCCACCGACGCGCCTGAATGTGGAAACCGCATCCAACGGCTTGGTATGCTGGTAGACAAGCCTATGTTTGTTCCTCCCCTTTCATCCTCCTCCGCGCGGTCTTCTTCCCGATCCAGGTTGGCGCTCGCTTCGGTCGCCTGCCTGGCGATCCTGACGCCGCTGCTGCTCACCGGCTGCAACCGCGCCTCGGCGGGCACCACCACCACCGCCGCCACCGCCCAGGCCATCCAGGCCGCGCGCGAGCAGTTGGACCTCATCCCGCCGCCGTCGAAGAGCCGCTACATGGCCGTCCATAGCCTGACCGACTGGGAGAACCCCTACCTCACCGTCCAGCAAAACATGGCCACCCTCCACGTGACCCTCGCCGACGCCAACCCCAGCGACATCGGCGCGGGCGGCCTGCTGCGCCCCGCGGGTGCGCGCCGCCAGGACCTCACCATTCGTCTCAGCGACCTGCCCGCGGCGCTCGATGCAGTGCCCGAAACCTCCTGGCCCTACGGCCGTGTGATTGCCGTGGAAGAGGCCCACGACATGCCGCCCTCCGACCGTCCCGCAGTCCGCCGCAATATCGAGGCAACCATCAAGACCCTCGGAGACCTCGGCGTGGTCGTCTACGAGTGGAGCGACGGCAGCTTTCGCTAGGTTCACTGACTTGCTGGCTCGCTGACTTTGTCTCGCTTAAGGGCACAGTTGTAGCCCAGGGCTTTTGGCCTTGGGTCTCTGTGCCGAAAAAGTGGCAAAATGGACGGGGCTTTAGAGAATGCTGAACTCCGTTTCGTTAAGGGCACGGATTTATCCGTGCCGTAAACGGCGCAGAATAAATAGGGCTGGTAGCCCGAGGCTTCAGCCTCGGGTTTCCCCTGAGGTCCGCTTTTCCGCGCTGCGCCGTCCTTTTCAGCACCCTCTTTGGTCTCTGAGGTCACTATTCGCATGAGCAAGAAGAAAGTCGCAGTAATCCAACCCAAGTCCCTCGCCAAGGGACTCCTCGCAGGATTGATCGGCGGACTGGTGGGCGCTCTCGCCATGGCCGCTGCCGAGCGCCTGATCCCCCGGCGCGCGCAAGCCGCCGCTGAACCTCCGGAGCCTGCCCCCGGGTCGTTGGCGCTCGATCAAATGCACTGGACCTTCGGCGCGGCCGCAGGTGCGGCCTACGGCGCACTAGCCGAGTACTTCCCCTCCGCAACCGCAAACCGGGGCGTTGCCTTCGGCATGGCTCTGGAGACCCTCGCCCACGAAGGCACGTTGCCCGCGCTGGGCCTGCTCACCGGAACGGCCATACGCGACTCCGCCGGCGGGTTCACCTCCCACGTGGTCTACGGCGTCACCACCGAAGTTGTCCGCGGCTTCGTCCGCAAGCGCCTCTAAATAACGGCCCCAAACGTGCGCATTTTCAGCGCCAAACGCAATTCAAAGGTAAATTGTGTCACGTGAAACAATTTGCGGCAGCCGCTCGAGGTCGAGATGGTTGAGGTGCAGTTACGCGATTATCGCGAAGGCGACTGGGAGGCGATGCACGCGCTCGATGTGGAGTGCTTTGAGCCGGAGTTTCGGTTCAGCCGCAGGGTGATGCGGGGATTTGCCGAGAATCCCGGCGCGATGACGGTGCTGGCGGAGGCGGCGGGTGAGCTGGTGGGGTTTTGTGTGGTGCAGATGGAAGGGCAGGTGGGATACGTGGTGACGCTGGATGTGGCTGCGGCATGGCGGCGGCGCGGGTTGGCGCGACGGATGATGGAGGAGATGGAAACCAAGGTGCGCGCGGCGGGCGGTGCGGGGATGGCGCTGCACGTGTTCACGGGAAATGTGGGGGCGATGCAGTTCTATGAAGGAATTGGGTATGGGCGGGCGGGAAGGGTGGAGGGGTTCTATGGGCGGGGGCTGGATGCGCTGGTGTACCGGAAGCGGTTTGAGGCTCACTCGTAGTAGCGGGCGAAGCTGGTGTCGGTCTCGAAGACGGTGCAGTCTTTCACCTGGACGCGGCCGGCGGTGAGCGCCTGGAGCTGGCGGCTGGTTTCGTCGTAAAAGTAGCGGGCCAGGTTTTCCGCCGAGGGGTTGAGTTCGGTGAAGGGCGCGAGGTCGTTGATCATCCGGTGGTCGAGGTAATCGACGACGGGCTTGAGCAGGTTTTTGAGCAGCTTGAAGTCGAGCAGCAGGCCGGTCTCGTCGAGCTCGGCGCCGGCGAGGGTGACCAGCACACGGTAGTTGTGGCCGTGCGGGTTCTCGCACTTGCCGTGGTAGTTGCGGAGGTAGTGGCCGGAGGAGAAGCCGGCTTCTACGGTGACTTCAAACATCGTCTCGGCTCCCTTCCCTCTTGATTGTATGCGCGCGATCGATCAGGGGCGCTTGCGGCGGCGGGAGTCTTCGGTGTGGCGCTCGGCCTGTTCGAAGAGCGAGGAGAGGATTCCGGCGAGCGCGACGATGAGTGCGATGAGGAAGAGCACCAGGCCCATGGTGCGCCACAGCGAGGCGTCGCCGGGCGAGCCGGGCTGCTGCGCGATGTTGGTGTAGGCCACGCCGCAGGAGATGAGCGCGAAGACAGTGAGCGATGCGGCGAGGATGTAGAGATTGCGGCCCATGGGAGTTGCAGGTTGTCAGTTATCAGCTTACTGCTGTTGATCGGCGTGGGGCGGTTGGTTATGGGGGAAGCGATATACCGGACTCGCGGAGGGCTACGCCGGTGAGGCCGAGGCGGCGGGCTTCGGCGAGGGTGCGGGCGATGCGGGCGGCAGCGGTGGCGTAGTTCAAGCCTTCGGTGCGGATGTTGGAGACGCAGTTGCGCTCGGCGTCGGTGCGGCCGGGGCGCGGGGACCAGGTGATGTAGGCGCCGAGCGAGTCGGGCGAACTGAGGCCGGGGCGCTCGCCGATGAGGATTACGGTGGCGTCGGCGTGGAGGGCTTGGCCGATCTGGTCGGCGAGAGCTACGCGGGCTTGCTCGGCGATGACGATGGGGGTGAGGTGCCAGGTGGGGTCGAGTAGGGGCAGGAGCGCGTCGAGGACGGGGAGGGCGTGGCGCTCGGTGGCGAGGGCGGAGAGGCCGTCGGCGAGGATGATAGTCAGTTGCGAGGTTCGAGGTTCGAGGCTCGAGGTGGAAGACGGTTCGAGGTTCGAGGTTCGAGGTGCAAGGAGCGTAGCGGAGGCGGGGGCTAGGGTGCGGCCGAGGTCGGGACGGCGGAGGTATTCGATGCGGTCGCGGGCGGCGCTGCGGACGTGGATGGCGGGGAGGCCACGGGCTTGAAGCGCGGTGAGGAGTGAGGGTAAGGCCAAGGCGGCGTGGACGGCGTCGCGGGCCTGGGCGTGGGCGAGGGAGAATTCGAGGGTGTGGCGGGTGGCGATGCTGACGCCGGTCGAGGCGAGGGCGACGCGCGCGGGCGTGTGGTCGCGGAGGTTGACCGCAGTGGTGGTGGTGTGGAGGCTACGGTCTGGAACTGGTGGCGAGATGGTGTACCCCCTCCCCCCTGGTACTTTTTTTGACAAAGTCTAGATAACATTGTGGTTCGGCTTTTGTATATACGGCGGTGTCTCTACTTGCTCGTTGATGGTAAACGAGTTGCGCGGGCGTATATACGGCGTTGTATAGACTTTTGATGGCTCTCACCCTTGAGGTTTGGCAGGCTTGCAGGTCCGGTCCGGATTGCTTTGGACACGACTCTGGCGACTGTTTGGGCCTTCTTTAATTATATGGGGTGGTGTCAAGTTTTGACTGTGGGAAACGGGGTAAGTTGTTGGTGGGGTGGGGGTAGTTTGTTGCCGACGATTGGCTGGGGTTGGTTGAAGGGTGACGTTTTGATCCGCTGCGGCGGTTGGTGTTAGGAGTAGGCCGGTCGCCGAGGTTGATTGTGGTGGCCGATTCCCCACCCATGACGATGCGGCGGTCATGAAATGGGGTACCCGGCAATGAATTTCGCCAGTTTGGTTTCCAGGCGGCTCAAGTTCTTGAGCTCACATTGCCAGATAACCAGCGCATCCCACCCGAGTTGCGTTAGGGCCTTGAGGTTTTTTCTGTCCCGCGCCTTATTCTTGCGGAGTTTTGGAAGCCAGAAGTCGCGGTTGGAATTTGGGATGAGTCCGGGTTTGCAAGCGTGAGCGTGCCAGAAGCAACTGTGAACAAATATCACGCGTCCCGAATCTCACATTGAAGTGACTTCGCAGTAACCGTCCTTTCCTCCTGGAGTTCCTTTGCGCCCCGGTGACAGGTCGAACATAAGACTTGCAGGTTTGATACCTCACCCCCACCGCAGAGTTTCCTCGGTTTGATCTTTCCGATATGGAACCGGACTGCTCGTCCTGTAAGCTCATCGATATCGCCAGGGATAACGCCGCACATTTGGCAATACAACTCGATGCCGCCAAGGGCGGCGCTTCGTAGCTTTGCTGAAAAGCCCCGCCCAAAGGCTATGCAACACTCCTCCGATGGGCGGTTGGCGGAGCGGCGTGTTGCTCGACAGCGCCTAATCGGCCTCGTCCTCCTAACTCTGTGCATCCTGATTCTCCTTACCGCTCTGCTGTCAGCGTCGTCCGAAGCCGTCAGAAAGACGCCCGCCACGTCTCGGCGGACAGCCTGACGGTGTTCTCTAACGGTGGCGCGACGGTAAAAATGCGCGGGTCAGTGGCAAATAAGTGAACGCGGTATAGCCGCCATTCATCTGGGCATTGCGCTGCGACGCCGCACTCGTTGCGGGTAAGGAAAAATGGAGTGCGGGAAGATCCGTTCGTAGTCTTGACCTCGATGAATTGGGGTCGGCCTGTAAGGTGGAAAGATGAGACATCGTAGCCAGCTCCGTCTCCGTCCTCTGCGGCGGTCCATCGTACTTTCCGTGCCAGGTCCGAGCGGTTTCCGTCGCTGAGTCGCCTCCTTTCCAAATCGAAAACAAAGCCTTCCCCAGCCTTGCCGAGAGAACGATTGTGGTAATCGCGCGCAACGGGATCGAACTTCACGATAAGCTGCCGCAGGCGCTTTGGAATTCTCTCGCCGGTTGGACTCAGTACTGGCGGCGCAACAAAGACTTCAGCCGGAGCGGGCGGAGCGGTTTGTGGCTTTGGCGCAGGCTCGAGGATGCTTTCGTGCCTGGTGAGGTAGCGGTCTATCGCATCGAAGATTGCGTTTTGAAAGTTGAATTTTGGCTTGTAGCCCGGAATCCATGGCATGCCCAACTCGTCCAGCACAGCCGAAATGTTCTGGTGCTTGAACTCCACAGAGCGGTGGGAGCGCCCGATTTTAGCCATGAGAGCTGCACTGTGTCTGGACTTGACGTATGCCTTCCCCGAAAGATCCGCTGCGAGCATGGCGAAATAGTCAGCGACGATCAGGTCGAGTTCATCGTCCTGCCAGATCGTCCCGCTCTTCGCCTCTTCAGCCATTTGTGCCTATCACTTTCCTCAAACAGAATAAGATTGGCACGGCGGCGATGCGTGGATGGCGTCGAATGTCGCAATGAACTTTGAATCAAGGTTCAGTGCGTCCGTTTGGACGAAAGGGAACGGGTAATTCGGTTGCGGCTTAATATCCACCCCAACAACATCAAACCCCGCCATGTTGTATCCGGTTCCGGCTCCCCCGGCGCAGCAGAAGAGGTCAAGCAATCTTGGCATCCGACCCAGGGCAGCAAGGGCGTCTGCCGCGGAGCTTCTTCTGGATGCGGATCCAGCTCCATTGTTTGAAACCACGCTTAGAGTTTTCAGGTCGGAGTTCACGGATGCGTTCCTCTGTATTCACTTTATATTCGCTTCATGCCGTTGGAAAACGTGGTTGTAATTCCAAATTTGCAGCCGTGCCGAAATGGGAACGGGCAGCCAGCGACGGACTTTGGGTATTCCGTTAGGTTGGAGCGGCGCGGTCCATGCGTTATCCCAGGGGCTAAAGCCCGCTTCTTTGCTGGCGTTGAATGCCAAGGCTGAAGCCTTGGCCTACCTAGAGGCAAGGACGGAACGGCTACGCCAATGCGCTGATTGAACGTACCCCAGGGGCTAAAGCCCGCTTCTTTGCTGGCGTTGAATGCCAAGGCTGAAGCCTTGGCCTATCTAGAGGCAAGGACGGAACGGCTACGCCAATGCGCTGATTGAACGTACCTCAGGGGCTAAAGCCCGCTTCTTTGCTGGCGTTGAATGCCAAGGCTGAAGCCTTGGCCTATCTAGAAGCAAAGACGGAACGGGGAGCAAAGACAAAACGACGAGCAAAGACAAAGCGGCTACGCCAAAAGACATAACGGCTTCGCCGATGAGCTGATTGAACGTACCTCAGGGGCTAAAGCCCGCGTAATTCTGCGGCTTTTACGGCACGGATAAATCCGTGCCCTTAACGAAACGGAGTCTTTTCTGCAGCCTCTAAAGCCCGCTTCTTTGCCGGCGTTGAATGCCAAGGCTGAAGCCTTGGCCCACCTAGTGGTGTGCGTCACACGGAGCGGCTTGTATTCGCGTCTGAGTCGGAGAGATAGGAGAAGGCCCGGGGCTAAAGCCCGACAATTGTATGTGCCACTTACCGCGGGCTAAAGCCCGCTGCTACTCCGAAAAACTCAGGAGGATGGGTAGGAAGGCGTTGCGCATCAAGGCAGCAGGGCGGGGAGGGTTAGGCGGCGGGGTTCGTTGGAGGCGAGCCAGGCTTCGAACTCGGGGGCGGGGCGGAGGCCGAGGATGCGGCGGAGGTAGAGGGCGTCGTGGAAGCTGGTGGACTGGTAGTTGAGCATGATGTCGTCGGCGCCGGGGACGCCCATGATGTAGTTGACGCCGGCGGCGCCGAGCATGGTCAGCAGGGCGTCCATGTCGTCCTGGTCGGCTTCGGCGTGGTTGGTGTAGCAGACGTCGCAGCCCATGGGCAGGCCGAGCAGCTTGCCGCAGAAGTGGTCTTCGAGGCCGGCACGGAGGATCTGCTTGCCGTCGTATAGGTACTCGGGGCCGATGAAGCCGACGACGGTGTTGACCAGCATGGGGTGGTAGCGGCGGGCTAGGGCGTAGGCGCGGGCTTCTAATGTTTGCTGATCGACGGGCTGGCCACCGGCGCCGAGGTGGGCGTTGGCGGAGAGGGAGCTGCCCTGGCCGGTTTCGAAGTACATGATGTTGGGGTCGAAGGATTGGCCAGGGATGCCGCCGCGATTGAGTTCGCGGGCCATCTGGTGGGCTTGGTCGAGCAAGGCGATGGAGACGCCGAAGGAGCGGTTGGTGGCTTCGGTGCCGCCGATGGACTGGAAGACGAGGTCGACGGGCGCGCCGAGGCGCATCGCCTCCATCTGGGTGGTGACGTGGGCGAGGACGCAGCTTTGCGTGGGAATGGCGAAGCGAATGCGAGCGCGGTCGATGAGGTGGAGGAGGTCGATGACCGAGCGGAGGCTGTCGGAGACGGGATTGATGCCGATGACGGCGTCGCCGGAGCCGAGCAGGAGGCCGTCGATGAGGGCGGCGGCGATGGCGGCGGGCGAGTCGGTGGGGTGGTTGGGCTGGAGACGGGTGGAGAGGCGGCCGGGCAGGCCTACGGTGGTGCGGAATTTTGTGACCACGCTGATTTTGCGGGCGACCAGGACGAGGTCCTGCAGGCGCATGAGCTTGGAGACGGCGGCGGCCATCTCCGGGGTGAGGCCGGTGGCGAGGACGGCGAGGCGTTCGGCGGTGGCTGAGTCGGAGAGGAGCCAGTCGCGGAGGTCGCCGACGGTGAAGGCGGCGATGGGAGCGAAGGCGGCGGACGAGTGCGTGTCGAGGATGAGGCGGGTGACTTCGTCGGTTTCGTAGGGGACGATGGCTTCGTTGAGGAATTGGCGGAGGGGCAGGTCGGCGAGGGCGAGTTGGGCGGCGATGCGCTGCTGCGCGGTGGCGGCGCAGATGCCGGCGAGCTGGTCGCCGGAACGGGCGGGGGTGGCGCGGGCGAGGAGTTCGGCGAGCGACGAAAAGGTGTAGCGGACGCCGGCGACGGTGTGCGCGTAGGCCATTGTGGGTAAGGGTAAACCACGAGAGCGGAGGGGATCCCACATCTCAGAGTCGAGATGTGGGGCACCCGGATTGGTGGCCGGTTAGAGCTTGGGGAGTTGGGCGGTGGTCCAGCCGCCACCGAGGGCTTTGATGAGGAGGATGCTGGCTTCCAGGCGGCGGCGGGTGATTTCGATGTCGTTGCGCTGGTTGGCGAGCGCGGCGGTCTGCGAGGTGACGACCTGGAGGTAGGTGTCGACGCCGCCCTCGTAGCGGGTGTTGAAAAGGTCGAGCGATTGCTGAGCGGAGGCGGTGGCGGCACGCTGCTGCCCGGCCTCAGTCTCGAGGATGCGCAGGGCGGCGAGCGAGTCCTCGACCTGCTGGAAGGCGGAAAGCGTGTCCTGGCGATAGGTGGCGACGGTGGCATCGTACTGGGCGACGGCGATGTCGGAGCCGGCCTGGCGGCGGCCGTGGTCGTAGAGGGTCTGGGTGAGGGTGGGGCCGACGGCGAAGAAGCGGGCGGGCCAGGTGAAGAGGTTCAGCAGCGAGGTGCCATTCAATCCGACGATGCCGGAGAGGTCGAGCGTGGGGTAGAACGCGGCCTGGGCTATGCCGATCTGCTCGTTGGCGGCGGCCATGCGGCGCTCGTCGGAGGCGATGTCGGGACGGCGTTCGAGCAACTGCGAAGGCAGGGCGCCGGGAATGACGGGGATGGCGGGCGGGTCGACCGTGACGGGCGCGGGCGCGAGCGTGAGCGCGGCGGGGGACTGTCCGGTGAGCACGGCGATGGCGTGCTGGTACTGCGCGCGCTGAATGGTGACGTCGGAGTCCTGCACCTCGGCGGTCTGGAGTTGGGTGCTGGCCTGGGTAACGTCGGAGAGGGGAGAGGCCCCGCCGTTGTAGCGGTCTTGCGTCAACTGCAGGGCCTGCCGGTAGCTGGCGACGGTGTCGTCGAGCAGCTTCTTCTGGGCGTCGTCGGAGCGCAGGCCGAAGTAGTCGAGGGCGAGCTCGGCGTGCAGGCTGAGGCGGGCGGTCTCGAGGTCGGCAGCGCTGGCCTGGGCCTGCTCCCTGGCCGCGGTGACGCTGCGGCGGATGCGGCCCCAGAGGTCGATCTCGTAGCTGAGGTCGAGCGGCAGGAAGAAGCTGCCCTCGCCCGGTCCGCCGGCGATGGCGGTGGACCCTGCGTACGGTTCGTTGGCGGATTGGCGCAGCGCGCCTGCCTGGGGTCCGACGCTGAGCGTGGGCGCCTGGTTGGCGCGGTAGAGGCCTATGGCAGCACGGGCGGCGCGGAAGTTGGCGTCGGCGGCCTTGAGCGTCTGGTTGGCGGGATCAATCTGGTCTTCAAGGGTGTTGAGCTGGGGGTCGTCGAAGCTCTCCCACCACTTGGCGCGCAGAGTCTGGTCGCTGGGTTGAGCGGCCTTCCAGCCGCCGGTTGGCGGAAAGGTGGTGGGGCCGGGTTCCTTGAACTCCGGCGCCACCCCGGCAGCGGGCGGGCGGCTGTAGTTGGGGCCGACAACACGGCATCCGCCGAGCAGCAAGGCGGCGAACATGAGGCCGATCCATAGATTGGTTCGCGAGAAAGTCATTGCCCCGATGCACTCCCTGTAACTGAGCCGATTTCGACGGGCACGCCACTGATGAGTGAGTCGGAGGGGTCGAGGATGACTTGATCCTGCGGCGTGATTCCGGAGGTGACCTCGACGGTGCTGCCGAAGTCGTGGCCGATGGTGATGGGTACGAGTTCGACGCGGCCGTTGCGCACCACGCCGACCTCAAGTCCCTGCGAGCGGAAGATGAGGGTGTTGGAGGGGATGGTGACGGCGTTGAGGCCGGAAGGCAGCTTCATGTGCACGAAAACGTAGGCGCCGGGCAGCAGGTCGCCGTGGCTGTTGTCCACGTCCACCTCGACGTTGAGGGTGCGGCTGGTCTGGCTGATGGCGTTGGAGTTGCGTGTGACGGCGCCTTTGAGGGTGCGGCCGGGATCTGCGTCCTGAGTGATGTCGACCTGCTCGCCGTCGCGGATGGCGTCGGCGTAAAGCTCGGGGACGGAGACGAAGATGCGCAGCTTGCTGACCTGATCGAGGTGGAAGAGCTCGTGCGGCTCGGCTGAGGAGCCCGCGTCGATGAGCGAGCCGACGTCGGTGCTGCGCGCGGTGATGACTCCGTCGAACGGGGCGGTGACACGCTCGTAGCTCTGGAGCTGCTGCAGGCGGCGGACATTGGCCTCGGAGGCAGCGGTGGCAGCCTGCTTGGCGGCGAGGTCGCTGGCCATCTGGTCGGCCTCCTGCTGGGAGACAGCGTGCTTGGCAACGAGGGCCTGCCAGCGGACGTTGGTGGTCTGAGCAAGCTGCTGGTTGGCCTGCGCGGTCTTCAGGTCGGCCTCGGCCTGCTGCAGTTGCTGGTCAAGTTCGGGCGCTTCGATGATGGCAAGCAGCTCGCCCTGGCGCACGTGCGAGCCGATGTCGACGAACCACTGCTTCAGGTAGCCGTTGGTGCGGGCATAGATCGAAGTGTCGATGAAGGCCTGGGTGTTGCCGGGGAGCACAACCTCCTGGGCCTTTGAGCCTACGATGGGATGGACGACGTTGACGGTGGGAATGGCCGCGCTCTCGGTGGCCTGCTGCAGCTTGCGCTCCGCGGCCGAGCGCGAGTGAATGCCGAAGAAGACGGCCACACCGACCAGCACCGCGACGACCAGGGCACCGATAAACATGGAGCCGCGACCGGAGGATTGCTCGCCGGGAGCCGGTCCGCCGGGAGCCGGCTGGCCCGGCTGCTCTTCGTCCTCGCAGTGGTGCGGCTCGGGCGTCGTCGAGGCCGGGGTCCAATGGTCCGGGTTGTGAGCTGCTGGGGTTTCCATTACTTTTTCCATCGATCTGTGCTCCATTGTGAACGCTTTGTCATGGTCGTTGCCGGGTGCCTCCGAGTTGGCGGGCGGCAGACAAGGAAATGCGTCATGCGAAGTGGGTCTCCAGTTTGGCTTTCTCGCGGGCGGCGCGGCGCGATTCGGTTCCGTGAATGAGCGCGAAGACTGCGGGCACAAAGATCAGCGTAGCCACGGTCGCGCACAGCAGGCCGCCGATGACGGCGCGGCCAAGGGGTGCGTTCTGTTCGCCACCCTCGCCGGCGCCCAGCGCCATGGGCACCATGCCGATGATCATGGCCAGCGCGGTCATCAGCACCGGGCGAAAGCGCGTGGTGCCGGCCTCGATGGCCGCGCGGATGGCATCGCCGTGCGCGGCGAGCCGCTCGGTGGCAAACGCCACGACCAGGATACTGTTGGCGGTGGCCACGCCCATGCACATGATGGCGCCCATCAGGGCGGGGACGCTGAGCGTGGTGTGGGTGAAGAAGAGGAACACCACGATGCCCCCGAGCGCCGCAGGCAGCGCCGTGATGATGATGAACGGGTCAACCCAGCTCTGGAAGTTGACCACGATGAGCAGGTAGACCAGGATGATGGAAAACACCAGGCCGCCGAGCAGCCCGACGTAGGCGTTGTGCATGGTGTCCACCTGCCCCTTCAGCGAGACGAAGGTGCCGCGCGGCAGGTCCTTATTGTTCTGACTGAGGATGCGGGAGACGTCGCGGCCGACCGCGCCCAGATCGCGCGCCTGCACGTTGCCGTAGATGTCCACCACGCGGCGGACGTTGTAATGGTTGACGACCCCCATCTCATGTCCGCGGGTAACGGTAGCGAGATCGTCGAGGGTCTCGGTGGATGGGCCGGCCTGCTGCTGGCCGCCACGCTGCACCGGAGGCGTGGAAGCGGTGGCGCGATTGATGGGAATGTTCTCCAACTCCTGTTTGGAATCCATGTTGTACTGCGGGGTCTGGGCGACGACGTTGTAATTGACGTGGTTGTTCCAGTTGAGGAAGAAGATGGGCGTGAGTTGGAAGCTGCCGCTGAGCGTATTGAGCACGCTGCTGGTGACGTCGCGCACGGTGTAGCCGCCCTGCAACGCCTTGGTGCGGTCGATGTCGACCTGGAGCGTGGGATAGTCGAAGGGCTGCTGGATGCGGAGATCGACAAGGCCGGGCACCTGGTGGAGTTGGGCCAGCAGTTTGTCGGCGATCTGCTTGCTCTGATCGACGTCGTTGCCCTCAATCTGGACGTCCATGGGCGCGGGGATGCCGAAGTTGAGGATCTGCGTGGTGATGTCGGCGGGCAGGAAGTAGAAGGTGGCTGAGGAGAACTGCCGCGGCAACTCACGGCGCAGCGCGGCGATGTAGTTGGAGGTGGGGTGGTGATCCTCTTTGAGGGAAACCTCAATGTCGGCGTCATAGTTGCCGACGGCGCCGCTGGTCATGCGCTGGGTGTTGGAGACGCTATAGGGGAGGCCGATGTTGTCGAGGATGTTGTCGAGCTCGGCGGGCGGGATCTGTTTGCGAATGGCGTCTTCGATGAGGTCGCAGAGCTTTGCCATGTCCTCGATGCGCAGGCCGCTGCTGCCGCGGACGTGGAGGATGAACTGGCCGCTGTCGGTGGAGGGGAAGAAGTTCTGGCCGAGGAACGGCAGCAGCAGAAAGGCGGTGAGAACGACGACCAGGAAGCCGGGAACGAAGACCGCGCGGTGGAAGACGAGCTTGTCGAGCACGACGTGATACTTGCGGCGCACGTGTTCGAACTGGCGCTCGAAGCCGCGCTGGAAGCGGCCGAGGAAGCCTATGGATGGGTCGTTCTGGTGTTTCTTCGGCTTCAGCAGGTACATGGCCAGCGTGGGGACCAGCGTGAGCGAGTAGATATAGGAGGCGACCACGGCGAATACGACGGCTTCCGCAAGCGGCACGAAGAGATAACGGGAGACGCCGGCGAGGAAGAACATGGGCAGAAAAACGATGCTGATGCAGAGCGTGGAGACCAGGGTGGGAACTGCGATCTGGGCGGCGCCCTCGAGGATGGCATGGCGCAGGGGCTGGCCCTCTTCCAGATAGCGCTCGATGTTCTCGATGGTGACGGTGGCGTTGTCGACGAGGATGCCGACGGCCAGCGCGAGGCCGCCGAGGGTCATGGTGTTGATGGTCTCGCCGAGCATGCTGAGCACGATGACCGAAGTGAGGATGGAAAGCGGGATGGTGACCGCAATGACGATGGTCGAGCGCCAACTGCCGAGGAACAGCAGGATCATAAGCGCCGTGAGCGCGGCGGCGATGATGCCTTCGCGGATGACGCCTTCGACCGCGGCGCGCACAAAGATGGACTGGTCGGCCAAAGGCGTGAGCCGGATGCCCTGCGGGATGGTGGTGAGGACCTGCGGAAGCAGCGCGCGCACGCCCTTGACCACGTTCAGCGTGGATGCGGTGCCGTTCTTGAGCACGCTGATGAGCACGCCGCGGCGGCCATCCTGGCGCACGATGTTGGTCTGCACGCCGAAGCCATCCGCGACGCTGGCGACGTCGTGGAGATAGATGGTTGTGCCATTGACCTGCTTGAGGGGAACGTTGCCGAGGTCGGGGACGGTGCGCGGCGTTCCGTTGGTGCGCACGTCGTACTCGGAGGACCCGATTTTGATGGTGCCCGAGGGAGTGACGACGTTCTCCTGCGCCAGGGCGGCCAGCAGATCGCCGGGCGCGATGCCCTTGGCCTGCATGGCGGATTGATCCATGTTGACGAGAATCTCGCGCTCTTTGCCGCCGTACGGCAGAGGGATAACGGCGCCGGGAACGCTGATCAGTTGGGGACGGATGAAGTTGGCGGCGGCATCGTTAAGAGCCTGCTCGGTCATGCCCTTGCCGGAGACACCAATCTGCAGGATGGGTACGCTGGATGCGGAGAAGTTGAGGATCTGCGGAGGCAGGATGCCGGGCGGGAGCTGGCGCAACAGAAACTGCGAGGCTGCAGTAACCTGCGCGTTGGCGGTGTCGAGGCTGGCGCCGGGCTGGAGAAATACCTTGACCACAACCTCGCCGTTGTAGGTGGTCGACTCAATGTGCTGAATGTTATCGACCAGTGTGGACAGCGCTTTCTCGTAGGGCGTGGTAAGGCGGCCCTCAAGTTCCTCAGGATTCAAGCCGGTATAGGTCCAGCCCACGGAGACCACGGGGATGTTGATGTTGGGGAAGATGTCGGTGGGGGTGCGAAGGATGATGACCGGGCTCAACAGCAGGATCAGCAGGGCAAGGACAATGAAGGTGTAGGGGCGGTTCAGCGCCAGTTTAACAATCCACACTGCTCGATACCCTCGCTTTGCCTGTCGCCGTGAACACTACCTTCTCCATCCAGTTTACGCGGGCCTTGCCCCGGTGGTAGGACGCCGGGGAGGCCCGGGAAAGTTGCCCCGGCCGGGTGGAACGCCGACGCCGGAAGATGCAGTTCAGGAGGCAGCGGACCCAGGGTCTTGAGCCGGCACAGAGGTCGCGGGCATGGTAACTCTGTCGATTCCCCAATGGCCTCAGCGCGGCGGGAATTTGTAACACTGAGGGGCGAGGTACGTCATGATGGACTGCCACTTTCCAAGGGCCTGCCGGGTGCTGCTGCTGATCGCTGCGGCCTCGATTGTTCCGAACTTCTGTGCGGCCCAGGCTGCGTCCGCGGGATCGAGCGCGCCCAGCCCGTCGCGGTTCGATATCTATGGCGGTTATGGGTACTTCGGCCCGGTCGACAGCGACATCTACAACCAGGATTACACTTCGCTGCCGGCGGGAATGGTCACCAGCTTTACCGGCTACTTCAACCGGTCGTTCGGCCTGCAGGGCGAGTACAGCAAGTTCTTCAATAGTCCGGACTACTGCTTCGGCGCGGTGCAGGGCGGCCCGGTCCTGCGATTTCCGCTGGGCCGGCTGGTTCCCTTTGCGCACGTTCTTGGCGGCGCGGCGCAGGTGGGCCCGTCGTATGACCATAGCGGATCGGCGAACACGTGCAGTTGGGGATGGACTGCGACCGCCGGCCTCGGCGTCGATTACGTTCTGCCTGCGTTCCACAACCGGTTGGCGATCCGGCTGGTGGAAGGCGATTTCGAATATGCAGCCAAAGACTTCGGCCCGCGGACCATTCCGAATGCTCTGATGGGCGGCGATGCGCAGATCACCGCGTACCGGCTGAGCGCGGGGTTCGTGATCCGGCTCGGTGAGACGACCCCCGCGTTGCCCGCGTCGTACGGCTGCGAGGTGCAGCCGGTCAACGTGTATCCGGGCGATCTGGTCGCCGTCACCGGGACGGCGATGAATCTGGAACAGAACAAGAAGCTTCTGCCCATCTACACGTGGGCCACGAACGGCGGCCAAATCGCGGGGAAGACCCCGAGCCCGAACGCCACCATTGCCACCGACGGGCTGGCGGCGGGAGATTACACCGTCAGCGGGCACGTGAGCGAAGGCAGTCAGCCAACCCAACACGCCGATTGCACGGCGTCGTTCCGCGTGACTGCGTATGAGCCGCCCACGATTGCCTGCTCGGTCAGCCCCACCAGCATCGCGCCGGGCGGAGTTGCCACGATTACGGCGGCGGGGCGAAGTCCGCAAAACCGCAAGCTCAATTTCTCGTACGGCGCGACCGCCGGCCAGATTACGGGCACCGGTACGACCGCAACGCTGACCGCGGCCGACGTGGGCGCAGGCCCCATCAACATCACCTGCAACGTGGTCGACGATCTGGGCAAGTCGGCCTCCGCTGCGACGACCGTCACGGTGGTTGCTCCGCCGCCACCCCCGGCGCCGCCGGTGCCGACCACGAGCAAGCTGTGCAGCATCTCGTTCGAGCGCGACCGGAAGCGTCCGGTGCGCGTGGACAACGAGGCCAAGGGCTGCCTGGACGACATCGCGCTGGAACTGAATCGGAATACCGACGCGGTGCTGGTGGTGGTGGGCAAGCACGACCCGACGGAGAAGCCGGACGCTGCCGCCGAACGCACGCTCAACGAGAAGCAATACCTGGTGGTGGAGAAGGGTATCGAGCCAAGCCGCATCGAGTTGCGCACGGGCGAGACCGCGGGGCGCACCGTCGACAACGTCCTGGTCCCGCCAGGGGCGACGTGGGATCCGAGCGGCACGGAGAGCTTCGATCCGGCCCAGGTGCAACGCCACGGGCAACCGTACGCGCCGACGCCGAAGCCACACTAACGCACTAAGGTGGTGGGTCCGGGGGAGGAGCAGATTCTGCTCCTCCCCTTTTTTGCGACCTGGATAGCAGAGGCTGATGAAGAAGCACTCATGTAAGCCAGAGAGGGCCCTGGGCTAAAGCGGGTGCTGAAAAAGTCTCCGTGGCCCGCGAAACGAAGGCCCGGGGTTAAAACCCCGGCTGATTAGAGGCGGCTTATTCGTGGGGTTGAAACCCCACGCTCCCTCCGAAAAACCAAAAACCGGGTTTTTTAGCGGCCTCTGAAGGCCGCGTTGATTTGGGCGATTTATTCGTGGGGAGACCCAAGGCTGAAAGCCTTGGGTTACCAACCCCACGCTAATCCGAAAACACACTTTCAGAGTCTCCGCGGAGAGTTACTTTGCGGTCATTTGCGCGGCGATGGGAGGCATGGCGTCCCAGTCGTCGGTGCGGAAGGGCGCGGCTTGCAGGCCGGCACCGTTATAGAGGTTCGCGGTGTCGGGGTAGTTATCCCAGGCATAGCGGACCGCGACGGGCGCGGGGACATCGGGGCTGCTGACAATCACTGAGTCGCCATCGATTTTCGCGTCGGCGTCGACGAATTTCTGGTCGATGCCGGCGATCTGGAACCACTTGAGCGGGCCATCCTTCGCGGCGAGGCCGGCGGCGTGGGTGAACTTCACGCGAATGGCGCTGCCCTCGACCTTCATGGACGCGAAGACCGGGCCGGAGTATTCGATCTTCCGGCCGTAGACGTTGGCCAGGGCGATCTTGGTGAGGCGGTCGCCGAGCGGCTCCTTATTGTGCGGATGAACGTTCTTGGCCTCGCTGGTGTCGAGGACGACGGCCATGCCGGTGTTGGGGAGCGCGAGGACCTTCGCCTGCTGCTCGCGAATGAGGGGGTTGTTGCTGACGTTCTGCTGTCCGGGGAGTTGAACGACGTAGAACGGGAAGTTGCCTTCGCCCCACAGCTTGCGCCACTGGGTGACCAGCGTGTCCATGACGTGACCGTAGAGCAAGAGTCCGTCCGGCCCGCCGACGACCGACTCGCCCTGATACCAGATGGCTCCGCGGATGGCGTAGGGAAGGATGGGGTTGATCATGGCGTTGAAAAGCACGGTGGGCTGGTGCTGGTCGTGGGCGGGATCGCGCAGGGGGCCGGGGCGGCCGGGACGAGCGTTGATAGTCTGCGGCGAAGGAGGGGCGTCGGCATCACTGGCGGCGGGGTGCGCCTTGAAGTAGTCCTCACGTGCGTCCAGTTTGTCGACCAAGGGTTTCAGCAGCGGATCGGAGACGAGCGCGTCGCGCGGTATCCAGGCTTCGGCGGTGCTGGCTCCGAAGGCCGAGAGCACGATGCCGACGGGCAGCTTGAGTGCCTGGTTGAGGTCGCGGCCGAAGAGATAGCCGACGGCGGAGAAGTTGGGCACGGTCTGCGGGGTGCAGACCTGCCACTCGCCGACGAGGTCGGTTTGCGGCGTGTAGTCAGTCGCGTTCTTGACCGTGAACATGCGCAGTTGCGGGTAGTTGGCGGCGGCGATTTCTTTCTCTTCGTCGAGCAGGCCGTAGGGTGCGTGGCCGGGGCCGTTCTTCGAGACGTAAAACTGCATGTTCGACTGACCGGAGCCGAGCCAGACCTCGCCGACGAGGACGTCCTTGACCACGATGGGTGGTTCGCCAGGCTTATTGCCCGCGATGGTCATCTCGAATGGGCCGCCGGCTTTGAGCTTGGTCAGGCGCACCGTCCACTTGCCGCCGGCGTCAGCGGTCGCGGATCTGGTCTGGCCGTTGAGCTTGATGGTGACCTTTTCGGCGGGGCCGGCCGTGCCCCAGATGGGCACTGACACGCCGCTCTGCAACACCATGTGATCGCTGAAGAGCGGGGAGGGCTTGACCTGGGCGGATGCGAGTGTCGCAAGGCAGAGGGTGACGGAGAGGGATGCGATGAAGGAGCGTGAGAGAGCGAGCCGCATGGTGGGTCCTCGATTACGGATCAGTTGGTTTCGGGGTGGCGCGGCTTGTGCGGCATCCACAGGAACACGCCCACGTAAATCAGATAGGCCGACAAGGCCTGGATGAAGAGCCTCCCGAAGTCGGACCATCTGGGAATGCTTGCACGAACGACAAAGAACCAACAAAACTCCACAGCGACCGCCAGCAGAACCACGGTCAAGGCGACCAGAACAACTCCTCTCGGCGAGATCGTCGCCGTACCGGGTTGTCCGGAGCTGTATCCGATCAGGGTGATCTGGGCCAATAACAAGCCCAGGACAAGCCCGATGAAATGATTCCAGCTTGTTCCTTTGTCGAGGAAGCCGCGAGACAGAAATAAAACGGCGATCCCAAAGACAACGGCAAGCGTCGCCAGAATTCTTTCCTGCGCGCTGCCCGTGGGAGTTTTCATGCGGCCAATCATAGTGCATGATGCGACTTTTCGGCCTCGTCGACGCGGGGACTCGCGTCCTGCGACTGTGGCGCCGCCTATAGTAGAGTGGTGCCGGCCCGGAATGCGGGCGGAGGAACTGGGTTGAACCAATCTGACGATGCGCGGAGGCCGACGCGGCGCAAAGTGCTGCAGGCGGGTGCGGCAGGCCTGGGAGTTGCGGCTCTGGGGCCGCTGCGCGGGTTCGCATTCCAAACGGCCGGCGCGCAGGTGAAGATCTTCGATGTGCTGAAGTACGGCGCGGTGGGCGATGGCAAGACGCTGGATAGCGCGGCGTTGCAGCGCGCCATCGACGAGGCCGCAGCCTATGCGGGCAAGGCACAGGTGCTGGTGCGCGGCGGCCACACGTACCTGGTCGGGACCATTGAGCTAAAAGGCGCGATCGACTTCCATCTGGCCGACGACGCGCAGTTGCTGATCAGCACAAAGCGCGAAGATTATCGCGGCGGGCTGCCTGGATCGGTCGAAGGGGCCACTATGGCCGCGGCGCTGGGCGCGGTGATACTGGCCGACCACGCGCAGGGGCTGAAGATCTCCGGCACAGGAACGTTGCAAGGACGTGCGCGCGAGTTTATGAAGAGCTACGATGAGGCCAACGAGTGGTGGCTGCCCGGCGATTTTCGGCCGAAGATGTTTGTGCTGACGGGATGCAAGGACCTGGAGGTGCGCGACATCACCTTTGCCGAAGCGCCCAACTGGGGGCTGCACCTGCTGGGCTGCGACGGCGTGCTGGTGGACAACGTGAAAGTGAAGAACCTGCTGGACGTGCCCAACTGCGATGGGATCGATCCAGACCACTCGCGGAATGTGGAGATAAAGAACTGCAACCTGGTGTGCGGCGACGATGGCGTGGTAATCAAGTGCAGCCGCCAGCCCGTCGACTACGGCGAGGCTGCCAACATCCACGTGCACGACTGCGTGATCGAGACGCAGGATGCGGGGCTGAAGATCGGGACGGAGACGACGTCCGATATTCACGACATACGGTTCGAGCGTTGCCAGATCAAGACCAGCTCGCGTGGGCTGTGCATTCAACTGCGCGACGAGGGCAACATCTACAACATCGACTACCGCGACATTACGTTTACGTCACGCTTTTACTCCGACCCGTGGTGGGGGCGAGGCGAGGCGATTTCGTTCACGGCGATTCCGCGCACGGCTACGAGCAAACCGGGCACGCTGCACCACGTGAACGTGCAGAATGTGACAGGACACGCGGAGAACAGCGTGCGGGTGTGCGGCAGCGCGCTGTCGCGAGTGCATGATGTTACGTTCGACCGCGTCTCGGTGACGCTCGACCGGACGACAAAGTACAAGGGCGCGCTGTATGACAATCGCCCGACAAAGGCGATACCGGAGATTGAGCCGCACGATACGCCGGGGTTTTCGATTGAACACGCGGACAACGTGACGCTGCGCAACTGCGCGGTGGTGTGGGGGCCGAATGCGCCTGACTACTTCAGCTACGCGGTTGAGGCGAAGGATACGACCGGGTTGAAGATCGAGGGACTGGTGGGCGCCCCGGCGCACCCGGCGGATCCGGCGGATCCATCCGGGGGAAAGGCGGTTTCCATCTCATGAAAGCGATCTACGCAGTATGGATGGCGTTGGCGCTGGTCTTGGCGAGCACGACGGCCGGTGCGCAGCAGGCGCCTGCGACCACACCGCAGCCCGCTCCGGCTGTGCCCGGCGACAATATGGTTGCTGCGACGGCGCCGACCTTGCCGCGTTTCAAGGTCTTCCAGTTCCCTGCCGACATGATTCCGCGGATCGACGGCAAGGACGACGACTGGGCGATGGTGCCGGACAGCTACGCCATCACATTGGCCGACATGCACGACGACGAGCACAAACACGCCAAGCCCGATCCGAAGGACCTGGACATCAAGGTGAAGGTGGGGTGGGTGAAAGGGCTGAACCGGCTTTATTTTCTTTATGAGGCGTACGACAACTACTGGGACTTCGCCGATCCCGGCCTGCACAACGATACGTTTGAGCTGGTGGTGGACGGCGACCGTTCCGGCGGGCCGCTGATTCCGCGCTTCCGCAACAATACCGACCAGGACCCGTGGGATGCGCACTTCTCCATGGACGGCGTGCAGGCGCAGAACTACCACATCATGACTCCGCACGAGGGCAAGGACTGGGCGATGGAGTGGGGCTGCCAACCCTGGATCAAGCGCCTGCCGTACGCCAACCAGGCGCAGACGTACAATTTTCGGCCGGGCGAATCCGGCCATTACATTCTGGAGTTCTACATCACGCCGTTCGACTACGCGGGATGCGAAGGGCCGCAGCGGGCGGTCGAGTCGGAGCTTTACGAGAACAAGATCATCGGGCTCTCGTGGGCCGTGATCGACTACGACGGATCGCCCGACGGGAAGAACAACGGCTTCTGGAACCTCTCGCCGGAGCACACCATGTACGGGAACTCGACGTACCTGCGCGAGTTTCAACTGATGCCGCTGGAGCCGCAGTTCCGCAAGCCGATTGAGGCGAACTGGAGCTTCAGGGTGCTGGACATGGACCGGCGACTGGTGGCGTTTCAGGATGAGTCCGAGGGACAGATCACAAGCTGGAAGTGGGACTTCGGCGACGGCGCCAGTTCGACGGAGCAGTTCCCCATCCACCAGTACAAGGACGCCGGCAAGTACGTTGTGGTGCTTTATGTGGAAGGCCCGGCAGGCAAATCGCGGTTTTCGCGAATATGGGACGTGGTCGTGCGCTAAGTAGGCCACATTCGCCCAAGTCACCCCAAACCTTGTAGACTTTCGCTCGCCAGAAACTCGGCGATGCGCGGCGTCGTATACAGAACATCGCCTACAGAAGCAGGAGACCCAGATCATGCCAACCCCCGAAGCAAAATCAGATACCAGCCGCAGAGACTTCGTGAAACTCAGCGGCGCAGCGCTTGCCTTCGCCGCCACCCAAACCGCGAAGAGCTACGCCAAGATCGTCGGCGCCAACGATCGCGTGCGCGTGGGTGTGGTGGGCTGCGGCGACCGCATGCGCGGAGGCGATATTCCCGCCTTCCTGGCTTCGGCGAAGGAGATGAACTTCCAGATTATCGCGGTCTCCGACATTTGGAAGATGCGCCGCGAGGATGGCGCTGCGTATATCGGGAAGCTGACCGGCGACACGATTACACCCATGGTGAACAACGAGGCGCTGTACAGCCGAGGGGACATTGATGCCGTGCTGATTGCCACGGCGGATTTCCAGCACGCGCAGCACGGCATCCAGGCGGTGCGGGCCGGATGCGATGCGTACGTGGAGAAGCCGACAGCACACACCATGAAGGACGCGCGCGCGTTCCTGAAAGCGGTCGAAGGCTCCAAGCAGGTGATTGCAGTAGGCACGCAGCGGCGGTCCACGCCCGCGTATATCAAGGCGTGCGAGTACATCCAGTCGGGCAAGTTCGGCGACATCGTGATGGTGGAGATGACGTGGAACGTGAACCAGCCCGGACGCTGGCGCCGGCCCGACGTGGTGCCGCTGCTGAAGGAAGAGGACACCGACTGGAAGCGCTACCTGCTGGACCTGCCGCACGAGCCGTTCGACGCGCGCAAGTATCTGGAGTTCCGGTTGTTCTGGCCGTATTCGTCGGGCATTCCCGACCAGTGGCTGGTACACCAGATCGACACCGTGCACTGGTTCACCGGACTGCCGCATCCGCGCTCGGTGGTCGCAAACGGCGGCATCTATCAGTGGCACGACTACCGTACGAACTGGGACACCATGACCGCGGTCTTCGATTACGGTCCGCTGGACGACCCCAAGAAGGGCTTCCAGGTGCAGTACACCTCGCGCTTCTCGAACTCGGCGGGCGGGACCAAGGAGCTTTACTACTCCAATGGCGGCATGCTCGACATGGACAAGCAGACGGTGACGCCGACCGGCGGGCTGACCGCGCGCGAGGCGACCGAGATGAAGATGCAGGCCAACCTGCTGCCCAGCTTCTCGCTGATGGAGAAGGTGGAGAGGGTCGCCACCGACGCCAACACCGCTGCCGGACCCAGAGGCGACCCGCAGACCAACGCCAACATGCGCAACTGGATGGAGTGCGTGCGCTCGCGCAAGACGCCGAACGCCAGCATCCGCGCGGGATACAGCCACTCCATCGCTCTATGCATGAATGTGGCGGCGATCCAGACCGGGCAGAAAGTGACCTTCGACGAGAAGACGCAGATGGTGATGGTTGGAGGCAAGGCGTATGACCACATCTAGACTGTTCGCGATTGGGCTTATGGCGGGTTCGATGATGACTCTGAACGCAGTTGCGGGCGCGGCCCCGGCCAAGGGTGTTGCCGTGGTCGTCAATGAGGCCGCTCACCGCGTCGACATCACGGTCGACGGCCAAACCTTCACCTCGTACCTGTGGGGCAATAATCAGCGCAAGCCCATTCTCTACCCGCTGATCTCGCCCGACGGTGTCACTCTGACTCGCGGCAATCCGCCCCTGCCCGGCGAACGCACGGACCATCCCCACCACACCGGCCTCTGGTTCAACTACTCCAACGTTAACAACATCGATTATTGGAACAACTCCGACGCCATCAAGCCTGAGGCCCGCGCCAGATACGGGTCCATCGACCATGACCGCATCGTCTCTGCCAAAAGCGGGCCCGCCTCCGGCGAACTCGTCACCGAGTCCACCTGGTACCCCTCCTCCGATGTTCCCGCGATCGGAAGCAACGAGCAACCGCCCGTCCTCCACCAGACCACGCGCTACGTCTTCTCGAAGCTCACCATCGACGGCAAGCCCGTCTACGCCATCGACATGACGGTCACGCTCAAGGCCCTCCAAACGGCCATCTTCCACGACGACAAGGACGGCATGCTCGGCATGCGCGTCGCCCACTTCCTCGAGTCGGCCACGGCAAAGCCCGAGGTCCTGCGCGACGCCAACGGCATCGCAACCCCCGTCGCAGCTCCTATGGCCGGCGCGACCGGCGTCTACCGCACCAGCGAAGGCAAGGTGGGCGATGATGCGTGGGGCACGCGCGGCAAGTGGTGCGAGCTTTCCGGCACCACTGCCGACGGCAAGGCAGAGACCATCGCGGTCCTCGACCACACCGGCAACCCCAACTATCCAACCTACTGGCACGCCCGCGATTATGGCCTGTTTGCTGTCAACCCGCTGGGCGCGCATGGGTTCGAGCCCAAGGGGCCAAACTTGAATTTCACTCTTGACCCGGGCAAGTCCGCGACCTTCCACTACAAGATCCTTCTCGTCAGCGGCGCAATATCTCCTGAGGCCCTGAACCATCAGTCCGATGCATTCGACAGCGAGAAATAAAATGAAGCCCACGCGCCGTGAATTTCTCGCCACCGCGACCTGCGCTACTGCTGCGCTGGCCGCGCCGCGATTCGCCTTCGCCCAAAAGAACTCGCCGTTCGAAATCAGCGTGATCACGGACGAGATCTCCGACGACTTCGAACACGCCTGCTCCGTCGCCGCCGACGACTTTGGCCTCGGCTGGGTCGAGATCCGGGCGCTGTGGAAGCAAAACGTCGCCGACCTCGACCTCCCCGGTATCGGGCGTGCGCGAGCTGTTCTGGGGAAATACAAACTGCGCGTCACCGACATCGCAAGCCCGCTCTTCAAGGTCCATTGGCCCGGCGCGCCGCGTTCCAAGTTCGGCGGGGGCGCACAGAACAACGCCACCAACACAGACTTCGACCGCCAGGACGAAGTGCTCGCCAACTGCATCGAAGTCGCGAAGGAACTCCAGACCGACAGAATTCGCTGCTTCGACTTCTGGCGCCTGGACGACGCCACACCGTACCGCGCCGCGATGGACGACAAGCTGCGCACCGCCGCCGACACCTGCAAGAAGCACGGCATCGCCCTTATCCTTGAGAATGAGCAGGAATGTAACACCGCCACCGCTCCTGAAGCCGTGCGCCTGCTCTCCGCCGTGCCCAACCTTGGCCTGAACTGGGACCCAGCCAACGCCGTATGGGCCGGCGAGCACGACGCCTTCCCCGCCGGCTTTGCGATGCTACCCAAGGACCGCATCCAGCATTGCCACTGCAAGAACACCGTTCTGAACGACGCCGGCAAACCCGCCTGGTCCCCGGTCGATATAGGCCTTATCGACTGGGTCGCGCAGTTCCGTGCGCTGAAGCAGATGGGGTATCGCAACGCGGTCTCGCTGGAGACACACTGGCGCGGCGCGGGCACGCCCGAAGCCTCCAGCCGCATCAGTTGGGCGGGGATGAAGAAGGCGCTTGAGGCTTCCGGCACGCTGTAGATTCGGCGTTCGGAACTCTGGATCAAGGGCATCGGCCGGGTCAGGCGCGACTGGTGCAAAGCACCCCATTTGTGGGATTTACCACCCCCCTGAGGGCCGCCTAGCATCGCGGGATGGCGAAGACTGCCCATCCAGCCCGAAGCGGCATGTCCTTTGTTACCACTGCCGCGCGCGATCGCCGCCCCATCTTCGAGATCTCGCGGGTGGCCGATCTCTTCGTCGACACGCTGCTGCACTATCGCACGCTGGGCTATTACAAGCTCCACGCCTACATGGTGATGCCGGACCACATTCAACTGATCCTGACTCCGCAGTCCATCACCCTGGAGCAGGCGGTTGGTCTGATCAAGAACGGCTTTGCCTATCGCCTCGACACCAATCTCCCGGTGTGGGAAGACGGCTTCACCGGCTACTCCGTCGCCAACATGCGTGATCTCGAAGTGGTGCGGGCGTATCTGCACCAGTTGCCGGTGCGTGCCGGCATGGCCGCGGCGGCGGAACTCTACCCGTACTCGTCGGCCTATCGGCAAACGCCGATCGCCGCGATGGCCGCTTCAAGCTCTGGCGTGTTAACCTCTTCGGATGCAGAGCCCGGTCAGCGGCCATCGCGAAAATCGGCGGTGGCCAACGCAACTTCCCTGCACGAAATTGCGTCCTAACCGGGAGCACCTGAAAAGGAGAACGATAGATGAAGAAGCAACTTCTCATCGCAGTCTGCGGCCTCTTCCTGTCGGTTGGCACTGCCAACGCACAGATCGTCGTCCGCATTGGCCCACCGCCTCCGCGCCCCGTCGAAGTCATTCCCGCGGCACCACACGAGGGCTGGGTCTGGGTTCCCGGATACCACCGCTGGGACGGGCACGGCTATGTATGGGTACACGGTCACTACGCCCGCCCACCGCATCGCGGGGCCATCTGGGTCGAAGGCGAGTGGCGTGAAGAGCGCGGCGGCCACGTCTGGCACCCCGGCTACTGGAAGTAATACCAAGTCAGCAACCCTTAGCTTAAGGCGGGCCCTCGGATGCGTTCGAGGGCCCGCGGAGTTGTGTGCGCGGGCTATCATCGATGTATGACCCCAACCGCGGAAGACCGCGCCCGCCGCATCAAAGTCCTGATCTTCGACGTCGATGGAGTGCTCACCGACGGACAGCTCTTCTTCATCCCAGAAAATGACGGCCGGCCCGGACCAGACGGCAAGCGCCACGGCCTGGAGGTGAAGGGATTCACCGCGCACGATGGCCTCGGCATTACCCTGGCGCGTCTTGGCGGTTTGCGCGTCGGACTCATCACCAAGCGCGAATCCGCTACGGTTGCGATCCGCGCCCAGGACCTGAGGCTGGAGTTCGTCTACCAGGGCCAGTCGCGCAAGATGGACGCGGTGGACGACATCCTTGCCCGCGCCGGCATCACCCTGGAGGAACTTGCCTACGTGGGCGACGACGTGGTGGACCTGCCGGTGATGCGCGCCTGTGGCCTGGCTATCGCTACCGCCAATGCGCGCATTCAGGCCAAGGCCGCCGCGCACTACATCACGCCGAATGCCGGTGGCCACGGCGCCGGACGCGACGCCATTGACTTTGTCCTCGCCGCCCAGGGCAAACTGGATGCGGCGATTGAAGCCTTTCTGGACCATGACAATCCGGCCGCAGCAGCGGCCGACATTGGCACGGGGAAGATGTAGCGGGACCTAAACGCTGATAGGTCACGGGTTACGGCGTGGGGAAAAATCCTTCCGCTGGAGCGAACAAACTGCGAAGAGCCAAGCTACAATAGCGCATGGCAGCCGCCCCCGACCTCGATCTGTGCCCGACTGAAGCGCTCGCATGGGCGCACCCGGTGGTGCAGGAGTGGTTCCTCACGAGATTTGGCTCGGCGACTGAGCCGCAGGAGCAGGGCTGGCCCGCGATCCTGGCCGGCGACACCACGCTGATCTCCGCGCCTACCGGTTCGGGCAAAACTCTGGCCGCATTTCTGGTCGCGATCGACCAGTTGCTGCGGCTGGCGATTGCGGGGTCGCTGGCACCGACCACGGAGGTGGTGTACGTCTCGCCGCTGAAGGCGCTCTCCAACGACGTGCAGAAGAACCTGGACCAGCCGCTGCGCGAGATCCAGCAGCTTGCGCTCGCCCGCGGCTATCTCTCAACCGAGATTCGGACCGCGGTGCGCACCGGCGACACGCTACCCAGCGAGCGCGCCCGCATGCTGCGCAACCCGCCGCACATCCTGGTGACGACTCCGGAGTCGCTCTACCTGCTGCTGACCGCAGGCAAGTCGCGCGAGCATTTGCGCCACGTTCGCACCGTCATTGTCGACGAAATTCACGCTGTCGCCGACGACAAACGCGGCGCCCACCTGGCGCTGACGCTGGAGCGGTTGGACGCGCTGGTCTGCGGCGAGAACCGGCTCTCGCCGGGCACGTTCCTCACGGGCCGCAGCATGCCTCCGCAGCGCATCGGACTGTCGGCCACGCAGAACCCGATCGAACTGATGGGCGAATTCCTGACCGGGACAAACCCCGCGCACCGGCCGGCAAACATTGTGCAGGTCGGCCAGCGCCGCACGCTCGACCTGGCGATTGAAATTCCGTCGGACGAACTGGGCTCGGTGACGACCAATGCGATGTGGGAAGAGGTCTTCGACACTCTCGCAGCGCACGCGCGCACGCATCGCTCCACGCTGGTGTTCGTCAACACCCGCAGGCTGGTGGAGAAGATTGCCTTTGCGCTGTCTGAACGGCTGACGCCGGAGCTTGGCGCCGACTGCGTCGCCGCGCACCACGGGTCGCTGGCGAGGGAGTTGCGGCTCGACGCCGAGCAGCGATTGAAGAATGGCGAGGTGAGCATCCTGGTGGCAACGGCCTCGCTTGAGTTGGGAATCGACATCGGGGATGTCGACCTTGTTTGCCAGATCGCCAGCACGCGCGCGGTAGCGGTGGCGATGCAGCGTGTCGGCCGCGCGGGCCACTGGCGCGGAGCCATCCCCAAGGGCCGGCTGTTCGCCACCACGCGCGACGACCTGCTGGAGCAGGCGGCGCTGGTCCGCAAGATGCGCGCTGGGGAGTTGGACCAGCTTGAGATTCCGCCGCAGCCCATCGACGTGCTGATGCAGCAGATGGTCGCCTGCGTGGGCGCAGAGCCGTGGGAGGAAGACGCTCTGTTCGCGACCCTGCGGCGGGCTTATCCGTATCGCAATCTGACGCGCGAGCTCTTCGACCGGATTGTGAAGCTGTTGAGCGAGGGCATTGAGTCAAGCCGCGGCCGCTACGGTGCGTACCTGCTGCGCGACGGAGTCCATGGGCAACTGCATCCGCGGCGCGGCTCGCGCTCGATCGCGATTTCAAACGGCGGCGCGATTCCGGACACTGCGCTCTTCAACGTGATTTTGCAACCGGAAGGGATACAAATCGCCACGCTGGATGAGCACTTCGCCGTTGACTCGGGGCCGGGCGATGTGGTGCTGCTCGGCAACACCAGTTGGCGCATCCAGCGCGTGGAAGCCGCCGGCCGCGTGCTGGTGGAGGACGCGCACGGCGCGCCGCCTACGCTTCCCTTCTGGTTCGGCGAGGCCCCGCAGCGGACGGCCGTGCTGTGCGACGGAGTCAGCGACCTCCGCGAAGAGATTGCTGCGCGCACTGCCGGCGTCAGGCCTTCCGATGTATCGCCGCACCATCCCGAGGTTGCGGCGTGCATCGCGTGGCTTATGGATTCGTGCGGAATTTGTGCTTCCGCTGCGCGGCAGTTGATTGCGTATATTGTGGCGGGGCGCGCGGTGCTCGGGGCGGTGCCATCGAAGACCACAATCATTGCGGAGCGCTTCTTCGACGAGGGCGGCGGCATGCAACTTATCCTGCATGCGCCGTTTGGCGGCCGCGTGAACAAGGCCTGGGGACTGGCGCTGCGCAAGCGCTTCTGCCGCGGCTTCAACTTCGAACTACAGGCCGCCGCGACGGATAACGGGATCAACATCTGCCTCGCGGAGCAGCACAGTTTTCCGCTCTCCGACGTCTTCCAGTTTCTGACCGAGAACACGGCGAAGGAGTTGCTGGAGCAGGCGGCGATCGCCTCTCCGATCTTCAAGACGCGCTGGCGCTGGGCCGCGAACCGCTCGCTGCAACTGCTGCGGATGGCGAAGGGGAAGCGGATTGCCCCGCAGATCCAGCGCACGCGGTCGGAGGACCTGCTGGCCAGCGTCTTTCCGCAGGCTGCGGCGTGCTTTGAGACGATCGTCGGCGACATCCAGATTCCCGACCACCCGCTGGTCAACGAGGTGATGCAGGATGTGCTGCAGGAGGCGATGGACCTCGAGGGTCTGAACGAAGTGCTGCGCGGCATTGCCAGCGGGGCGATCCGTTGCCTTGCGGTCGATACGCCGGTGCCTTCGCAGTTTGCGCATGAACTGATCAATGCCAACCCGTACGCGTTCCTCGACGATGCTGGCTTGGAAGAGCGCCGCACCCGCGCGGTGAGCCTGCGCCGCGCGCTGCCGGACAGTGTGGCCGATGGCGCTGGACGGTTGGATCAGGCGGCGATCGATACCGTGCGCGGCGAGATCTGGCCTGACCTGCGCGACGAGCACGAACTGCACGACCTGCTGCACTCGCTGGTGGCGCTGCCGCTCGCTTTTCTGGAGAGTGCGTGGGCGCAGGGCCGTGACGCACGGCATTGGCCACACCTCTACGAACGTCTGCAGCAGGCGGGCCGAGCGCATTCCGTCGATCTGAACGGGATTTCCTGCTGGGTAGCCACCGAACGGCTTGCGCATATCGCTGCACTTGGCGGAGAAGTTGCGACGCAAGCAACTGATCCGGTTACAACTGAAACTGCCCTGAAGCAATGCGCTCAGGGATGGTTACAAATTCTGGGGCCAACCACGGCTTGCGCGTTCGCGGAGCGCCTGGGACTCAATCCCGGAGCCGTTTTCCAGGCTTTTCTGGCTATGGAGATGCAGGGCTTGCTGATGCGCGGAGCTTTTGAATACACGGCGACCGAAAACGACCATGCAATTGAATGGTGCGAGCGGCGGATTCTACAGCGCATCCATCGGCTGACGCTGGCAACCGCGCGCAAGCAGGTCGAGCCGGTTGCTCCCGCTGTTTACATGCGCTGGCTGCTGGGCTGGCAGCATCTCGCGCCGCAAACGCAACTCTCCGGCGAAGAGGGCGTGCTGGCCGCATTGCATCAGCTCGAAGGGTTCGAGGCGCCGGCGGTCGAGTGGGAGCGCACACTGCTGCCGGCCCGCGTGGCCAACTACGATCCCCGCTGGCTAGACCAACTCTGTCTCTCCGGGGCCGTCGGTTGGGGACGCACCTCGCCGCATCCCGCGTGGTCGGACGGAGATGGAGCGGCGCCGCGGCGGGTGATCCCCACCAACGCCGCGCCGATCACGTTCTACATTCGCGAGACTGCGGAGTGGCTTCCACATGCGCTCGCGCAACAATCCGTGGACGAGCAACTGCTCGCCGCGGCGCTCTCGCCCGATGCCTTGCGCATCCGCGCATTGCTGCAGCAGCGCGGCGCCTGCTTTGCGAACGACCTGCAGCGCGTCACCAGCCTGACTCGCGCCGAGGTCGCGCATGCCCTGTGGGAGTTGGCGACGGCCGGCCTGGCCGCTGCGGATGGTTTCGACCAATTGCGTGCGCTGATGGACCCGCGGCGAAAGGCGAACACCGCGGAAGCTTCCAGCAAGCGGCCCACTCGTACCACCGCCGGGCGCTGGTCTCTGCTAAACGACGAGCAGCCGCACCCGGCCGATGTAATCGTGCAGGCTCGACGCACCGATGCGGCGCTTGAGTCTTTTGCGCGGATGCTGCTGGCACGCTATGGCGTCCTGTTTCGCGATCTGCTGGCGCGCGAGTCGAACGCTCCGAAGTGGCGCGAGCTTCTGGGTATCCTGCGGCGACTGGAGGCGCGCGGCGCGGTGCGTGGAGGCCGCTTCGTCACCGGATTCGGCGGCGAGCAATTCGCGCTGCCCGAGGCGGTGGAGTCGCTGCGCGAGGCGCGCAAGCATGAATCCCCGCACGAGATCGCTGTAGCTGCCGCCGACCCGCTGAACCTCGCCGGCATTGTGGTCCCGGGCGAGCGGGTTGCCGCGGTGCCGGGCAAAGAGGTCCGCTACCGCAACGGGTTGCTCATCGTCGCAGGCGCGCAGAACGAGGACGGCCAGGCGCCCATCAAGCCAGTGACTGCGGCGCTTTCGTCTCCGAAGAAGCGGTTCCAGCCGCTCGTTGCGCCGGCAATGCCGGAGGTATCCGCCCCGCCGGCGCCTACACTGTTCTGAGCCGCCAAATGCCTGCGAGTCCACCCGATCCCGCTTCGCCACGCGACGCCGACGCTCCCGCACCGGAAGGATTCGCGCGTGAACTCGCCCCGGAAGACTTCTATTACGAAGGGCCGTACCTGGTCTTTACCGCCGCGTACCATCTGAAGCGCGGCAGTTGCTGCCACTCCGGCTGCCGCCACTGCCCGTACCGGGAGTCCGCCTGAATCCAACCGGCCCAGTTACAATCAAACTAACCACAATGTCTGACATCACGACCCGCGACACCGTCATATTGGGCTCCGGCTGCGCCGGACTCACCGCCGCCATCTACGCCGCCCGCGCCAACCTGAAGCCGCTGGTGCTGGAAGGCCACGAGCCCGGAGGCCAGTTGTCGATCACCACGCTGGTGGAGAACTTTCCCGGCTGGCCCGAAGGCATCCAGGGGCCCGAGCTGATCGAAAATATGAAGCAGCAGGCGACGCGCTTCGGCGCGGAACTGAAGATGGCCCATCTGGTCTCGGTCGATCTGAGCAAGCAGCCGTATGAGCTGAACCTGGGCCCGGGCAAGGACCCGATCCACACGCGCACGCTGATCATCGCTTCGGGTGCATCGGCCCGCTGGCTGAATCTGCCGTCGGAGCAGGCGCTGATCGGCCACGGCGTCAGCTCCTGCGCCACCTGCGACGGCTTCTTTGCGTCGGGCAAGGAGATTGCCGTGATCGGCGGCGGCGACTCGGCGATGGAAGAGGCACTGTTCCTGACGCGTTTCGCCACCAAGGTCACGCTCATCAATCGCACGGAGCGGTTCCGGGCCAGCACCATCATGCTCGATCGTGCCAGGGCCCACCCCAACATTCAGTTCCTGCCGAACACCGTAGTTGAGGAGGTGCTTGGCGTGGACGAGAAAGACGTTAAGGGCTTGAAGCTGCGCAATGTCAAGACGAACGAGCGCAGCGAACTGCCCGTATCCTTCGTGTTCCTCGGCATTGGGCACATCCCCAACGCGACGATGTTTCACGGCCAGCTCGACCTCGACCCGGACGGCTACATCGTGACTCACGGGAGTGTGTTCCCCACGCACAACGGACAGCCGGTTCCGGGCGTGTTCGCCTGCGGAGACATCCAGGACCGGCGCTACCGCCAGGCGATTACCGCGGCGGGCACGGGGTGCATGGCAGCGCTCGAGGTGGAGAAGTTCCTGGAAGAACACGGGCGCTGAGCGCACTTCTCCAGCGGCGAATGCGTCACGGCATTCGCCGCGCTACAGCAGACCAGGTCGAGGCGACATCCATCCCTGCCGAGTGCTTTTCTATTGCTGCGCAAATTTCTCTGCGTAGTTCCCGATCACCGGGACCTTCCACTTGACGCCTGAATATGCCTTGACGATGCACATGATGACCGTGACCAGCATGGTCAGGATCAGGATCGGGAGAAGAACAAACCAGCCCAGAATTGGGATAACGCCGCAGACAAACGACAGAACCATCCAGGTCACCGCCAGACAGATGCACTGGAACGCGTTAAACCGGACAAAGGGCCGCTTGTTGTATTGGTCCATCACCAGGAACACGATCGCCGGAATAATGGTGACGTACGCCAGAGCTCCGGCAACATTGTCCGCCAGCCCGGCATCAGCGGCAGCAGGGGTTGAAGCAGAGGAGACTGCTTGAGGATCTTCCATTGTGGACTCTCCTGACCTAGATAAAGTGGCAATACCAAACGGCACTGATTTTTCGGAGATGGGCCCAGGGAATGACAGCACTATACTCCCGCCTAGTTGACCTCCGTCAAGCAGCGCCGGAAGTGGAAAACCCGCTCTGCTAGGATGGACGGGACGCAGTAGGAGATTTTTCTGGTGAGATGTGCTGCTCTGTTTGCGGTGGGCCTGCCTGTCCTTTTGTGTGGCTGTGGGACACCCGATGCCTTTTGGATCCAGCAGATCACCAGCGTCACCCCATCGAATTCGGGCACTCCAAACTCTGTTGTAGCCACTGGAAACTATGAGTTTGTGTCGGTCCAGGGGACGGGGCAGATCTTTACGTACAACATCTCCGGCGGGTCGCAGGTTGCGGTGGGGAAGCCTTACGCAACGCCCTGTACCGAACCCAGCGGCATGGTGGTTGCGACGATTGCGGGCGCCGATGTGATGGCGGTCGCTTGCTACGACACCGGCTCGCTGCTGACGCTGACGGTAAACGCGGACGGTTCGCTGAGCGCGCTGGGGTCGGTCGGCGGCCTGCCGATGCCTTACCCCGGCATCGTGCTGGATGGGACGAATGTGCTGGTGCCGCTGTTTGGCGGGAATACGTCCGGAAATGGCAGTGTCGCCAAGGTGAGTATCGCAACGCCCGCGAGTCCGTCGATCGAGGGCATGGTTACCCTGGCCAGTCCGGTGTCCGGCGGCGTTGCCAATGCGGAGTACCTTGCCGTCACGGGTGGATATGTCTATGTGACCTCGGGTTCGGAGAGCAATCCGCTGGGCTCGTCCAGCACGGTGCAGGTGGTGAACGAGGCAACCATGACGCTGGTTGGCAGCCCGCTGGTGGTCCCGCACTCGCCGCAGCAGATCGCTCTGCAGGGCACGGTGGCCTACGTGACTCTGTACGATGCGATGCAGTTGGAGGCAATCGATATTTCCAACCCCGCGAGCCCGCAGCCGCTCGAGACCTTATCGCTGGCCACGGCAAATCAGAGTTGTCATCCGGTCCCGGTGGTCGTTGAGGGCAACTACGTGTACGTCGGTTGCTATGCCGAGGGCATGATCGAGCAGTTCGATGTCAGCAATCCGTCGCAGATGCAGGCGGCCAAGAGCATCGCCGGGATCACCTCGCCGCAGCGGCTGGCATTTGCCGGGAATTCCATGCTGGTGACCGACGGCAGCAGCGGCGGGCAGGTGTACCAGATCGATTTCAACTCGTTCTAGTGGAGCCGGCGCGCGCGACGCAAAACTCGCGATTTTCATTGGAAAACAACCCCATTGATCCGGCCCCTCATTCCTGCGATACTTGTACGTGCCCCACACGCGCGGCAAATCAAAACAACTAAATATGCGGAGGCGGAGATGTCAGCGAAATACATCTTTGTAACGGGCGGAGTTGTGTCTTCACTCGGCAAGGGTCTGGCTGCAGCCTCGATTGGCTGCCTGCTGGAGGCGCGCGGCATCAAGATCAACCTGATGAAGTTCGACCCGTATCTGAACGTCGACCCCGGCACCATGTCGCCGTTCCAGCATGGCGAGGTCTTTGTCACCGACGACGGCGCCGAAACTGACCTCGACCTCGGCCATTACGAGCGCTTCACGCACGCGAAACTCTCGCGCGACAACAACCTGACGACCGGCCGCATCTACGAGCAGATCATCACCAAGGAGCGGCGCGGCGACTACCTGGGCAAGACCGTCCAGGTGATTCCCCACGTCACCAACGAGATCAAGAACGCCATGCGCAAGGTGGCCGCGGATTGCGAGGTGCTTATCGTCGAGATCGGGGGTACCGTCGGCGACATCGAGTCGCTGCCTTTCCTGGAAGCCATCCGGCAGATGCGCCAGGATTTAGGACGCGAGAACACAGTCTTTGTGCACGTCACGCTTATCCCGTGGATTGCCGCTGCGCAGGAGCTGAAAACCAAGCCCACGCAGCACTCGGTGAAGGAGATGCTCTCCATCGGAATCCAGCCCGACATCCTGCTGTGCCGCTCCGACCGCGCCGTTCCCCGCGAGATGCGCAACAAAATCGCCCTGTTCTGCAACGTCCAGGAGCGGGCGGTGATTGCGGCGCGCGACGTGGCCAGCATCTACGAGGTGCCGCTCACCTTCGCCGCCGAGGGCGTGGATGCGTTGGCGCTCGAGTACCTGCATATCGAGGCCAAGGCGCCCGATATTACCAAGTGGAAGGACATCGTCGACCGCGCGTACCACCCGCAGGACGAGGTTTCCATCGCCATCGTGGGTAAGTATGTCGAGTACGAAGACAGCTACAAGTCGCTGAAGGAGGCACTGGTCCACGGCGCGCTGGCGCACAACCTGAAGCTCAAGGTGACCTGGATCGAGGCCGAGGGCCTGGAGACCCGCGACCCTGCCGAGGGGGATACTCCCGGCAAGCCGAACCGCGACTACGAGTCGCAGCTCGCCGGCTTCGACGGCATCCTGGTTCCCGGAGGCTTCGGCAAACGCGGCATCGAGGGCATGCTGAACGCCATCCGGTACGCGCGGGAGACCAACGTTCCGTACTTCGGTATCTGCCTGGGCATGCAGACCGCCTGCATTGAGTACGCGCGCAATGTAGCCGGGCTTGCCGGCGCCAACTCCGGCGAGTTCGATCCCGCGACGCCGCACCGCATTATCTATAAACTGCGCGAGTTGACGGGTGTGGAGGAGATGGGCGGCACGATGCGACTGGGCGCGTGGGCCTGCAAGCTCGAGCCTGGCTCACTGGCTGCCAAAGCTTACGGCACAACCGAGATCTCCGAGCGGCACCGCCATCGCTACGAGTTCAACCGCGAGTACGAGCCCATCCTGACCGGGGCAGGCCTGCGCCTGACTGGCACCACGCCCGACGCTACCTACGTCGAGATCGTCGAGATCCCCACCCACCCCTTCTTCCTCGCCTGCCAGTTCCACCCCGAGTTCAAATCGAAGCCGCTGGAGCCGCACCCGATCTTTCGCGACTTCATCGGCGCGAGCTACGCCAACCGAGCCCTCGCCAAAGCCCGCGAACTAGTCGAAGCCGAAGTCAAAGCCTAGCGACGACCCAGAATCGCGAAGTCAGACGTCCTCGCGTGCCAGCAGGATGGATCCTTTCGTTCTTCCAGCGAGCACCCTATCGAACGTCACAAACCTCAACGCGGCAGCCTCGGCAAACACCGTCAGGTACTCATCGGCCCACTCTTTGGTTGAACTTCGGGCCTTCGTCGTGCGCGATCGCAGCAAGTCTTCCACTCCTTTGGGCTCATCGGCAAAGAAGGTCTTGCCGTTCTCATAAAAGAGGTCGTAGATGTGCCAGGCTTCCGCCTGTGTCGCAACGTCAATTCCCATCACGCTCTCGTTGGTCAACAGTCGCAGTAGCGATAGCTGGGACAAGCGGCAGAAGTAGAATCGCGACTCCGGGCCGAGCGACTCGCCCCAGGCAATTGCTGCTCTATGATGCGGATGTATTTCGTGTGCGAGCGCAAGCCAAACGTCGATGTCAGGGAAAAGGAATGTACTCGTAGACACCTTCCGGCCCCAACTTTAAAGATCCGGGATTCTTCGACTTGACGGCCGGAAACTTGATCTTCTTACGCTCCGAAGTTGCCTCGTGTACGGGGCTGGTCACACGACGCAAGATGAGTTCCTTCACGGAGCGCCCCTCAAGGGCAGCATCGCTCTTGAGCTGGCGATATACCGGGTCCGGGATGTCCACCGTGGTTCTCATGAATCCAAGACTGCCATATTTATGGTATACGGTTATTTCTCCAGTCACAGCTTCATGCCGCGGATGACTTGAACAGCTCAGTCAGATTTGTCAGCTTCAACAGTTCCTGGACGCGCGGCGACAGATGCTGGAAATCGAGGGTGCAATAGCCTTTACCAATCGCGGAAACCTTGAGTCCAACCAACGTCCCCAACCCCAGACTGTCGACAAAACTCACATCTTTGAAGTCCAGGGTTATCTGGCCGCCATCCGCGATCAGCAACTTCACGGCATCCTTCAGGTCACCTGAAGTCTGATTCACGAGCGAGCCATGGCATATCACCCTGGCCACTTGACCGGCTGCGCACTCGCCCGACTTTTCGACCTCGTAACTAAATGTGTGCATTTCGGTTGGCATCGGTTCTCCTTTGATCAAGGGCCCATGTCAAGTCAGGGGGACTATCCGCGCGGGCGGGTCGATCATGCAACTTCTGCGACCCTCACCCATCCGGCCGTCTGGCGATCGCCCTGTCCAGTTCCCCTCGCTGGCTCTGATGGACTACTCTAGTGCATCACCATCGAGGTGTCTATCCATGTCCACAGCCGTCCTACCCAACATCGCTTCCGCGTCCGCGAGCGCCCTCCGCAACGTCCCGCACTGGATCGCGGGCAAGGCCGTCGCAGGCGCCTCCGGCCGCACCGGCAAGGTCTACAACCCGGCCACCGGCCAGGTGCAGGCGCTGGTGCCGCTGGCCAATCGCGCCGAGCTCGATGCCGCTGTCGCCGCAGCACAGGCTGCGTTTCCGGCGTGGTCCGCGCAGCCGCCGCTACGCCGCGCGCGCGTGCTCTTCCGCTTCCGCGAGCTCTTCGAGCAACGCATGGACGACTTCGCCCAGATCCTGACCTCGGAGCACGGCAAGGTGCTCTCCGACGCCAAGGGCGAGGCCACGAGGGGCCTCGAAAACATCGAGTTCGCCACCGGCATTCCGCAGCTTCTGAAGGGTGAGTTCACGGAGCAGGTCGGCGCCGGAATCGACTCGTGGTCCATGCGCCAGCCGCTGGGCGTCGTCGCGGGCATCACGCCCTTCAATTTCCCGGCCATGGTGCCGCTGTGGATGGCTCCGCTGGCGCTGGCCTGCGGTAACTGCTTCATTCTGAAGCCAAGCGAGCGCGATCCCAGCGCCTCGATCCTGATCGCCGAACTGCTCAAGGAAGCGGGATTGCCGGACGGCGTTTTCAACGTCGTCCACGGCGATAAGGAGGCGGTCGACAACATCCTGCAGCATCCGGGGATTGCGGCGGTGAGCTTTGTCGGGTCGACGCCGATTGCGGAGTACGTCTACACCAAGGGTACGTCGCACGGGAAGCGGGTGCAGGCGCTGGGCGGCGCGAAGAACCACATGATCGTGATGCCCGACGCCGACCTGGACCAGGCTGCGGACGCGCTGGTGGGCGCGGCGTATGGCTCGGCGGGCGAGCGCTGCATGGCGATCTCAGTGGCTGTCGCCGTGGGCAACAAGACCGCAGACGATCTGATTGCCAAGCTGAAGCCGCGCATCGCCGCGCTTTGCGTCGCGCCAGGAACTGAAGCCAACGCCGAACTCGGGCCGCTGGTGACGGGCGTGCATCTGGACCGCGTGAAGGGCTACCTGAAGCAGGGGCAGAGTGAAGGCGCGGAGCTGGTCGTTGACGGGCGCGAAGACAAGCTGCCTGCGGGCGAGGGCTTCTTCCTGGGCGCGTGCCTGTTCGACCACGTCAAGCCGGAGATGAAGATCTACAAGGAAGAGATCTTCGGCCCGGTGCTGGGCGTTGTACGCGTCAACAACTTCCAGACCGCGTTGCAGCTTACCAACGAGCACGAATACGGCAACGGGACTTCGATCTTTACCCGCGACGGCGACACCGCGCGTGCGTTTGCGCAGAGCGTGCAGGCGGGCATGGTTGGGATCAACGTGCCGATCCCGGTGCCGATGGCGTTCCACAGCTTCGGCGGATGGAAGCGGTCACTGTTCGGCGACCACGCCATCTACGGTCCCGAGGGCGTCCGGTTCTACACGCGGCTAAAGACCATCACGGCGCGCTGGCCAACGGGAATTCGCGCCGGCGTGGATACGAGCATGCCGACTCTGGGCTGACCGCAGCAGCGGCTCGCAGGGCAAGGACCTGGTCGAGGATGCGCTCGGACATCGCGCGTTTGCTCATCTCGGGGATGTCGACGGCGTGCTCGCGGGTGACAAAGGTGGCGGCATTCAAGTCGGAGTCGAAGCCGATGCCGGGCTGCGAGACATCGTTGAGAACGATAGCGTCGGCGCCTTTGGCTAGGAGCTTCTCGCGGGCGCGGGCGATGTTCGAGTCCATTTCGGCGGCGAAGGCGATGACTAGCGTGGCTTGTGTGTGTGCGGCGGCTAAGCTGCGGGCGTCCGCGACTGAGCGGAGAATGTCTTCCGTGGGCTCCAGGTCGAGATGGAGCGCGCCTTCGCGGCGGAGCTTTTCCTGCGCGACGGCGGGCATGCGGAAGTCGGCGACGGCGGCAGCGCCGATGACTACGGTTGCGCTGGGCAGGTGTTCCATAACGGCGGCGCGCATCTCTTCGGCAGAGGTGACGGGCACGAAGGCGCAGCCGGCGGGCGGCGTAAGCGCGGTGGGCGCGGAGACGAGAACGACCTGCGCGCCGCGCTGGCGGGCGGCTTCGGCAAGGGCATAGCCCATCTTGCCGCTGGAACGGTTGCCGAGAAAGCGGACGGGGTCGATGGCCTCGCGGGTGCCTCCGGCAGTGACGAGTATGGTCTCGCCGGCAAGGTCTTGTGCGGGCGCGGGTTGCAGGGCAGCCCGGATTGTGGCCAGCACGGCCTGGGCGATCGCGTCCACGTCTGCGAGGCGGCCGGAGCCGGTCATGCCGCAGGCCAGGTAGCCGCTACCGGGCTCGACGATGGTGACGCCGCGCCGGCGAAGCAACTCGACGTTGGCGCGGGTTGCGGGGTGGTTCCACATGTTCACATTCATCGCCGGCGCGACGATGACCGGTGCGGTGGTGGCGAGCAGCATGGTGGAGAGGAAGTCGTCGGCCAGGCCGTGGGCCATTTTGGCGAGGACATGGGCTGTGGCGGGCGCGATGACGATGGCGTCGGCGGCCTGCGCTTCGGAGATGTGCTCGATCGCGCCTTCGTCGTCGAGGCCGGTGGCGGGCTGACCGTCCTCACCCCACATGGTGGTGATGACCTTGTGGCCGGTGAGCGAGGAGAAGGTGAGCGGCTGGACGAACTCCTGTGCGGCGCGGGTCATGACGACGCGAACGTCGACTTTATTTTGCTGGAGTGCGCGGACGAGTTCGGCAGCCTTGTAGGCGGCGACTCCGCCGGTGACGCCGACGGTTACGCGTGATGCTCTTACGCTCTCGGCCGAATCGCTCATCGCTGTTCCACCCTACCCAATTATGCCGGGTAGCTGTACGCGTTGACCAGCTTCGACAGTTCCGCGCGGGTGGCGGCGTGTTTGGGATCGTCGGCCAGGTTGATGAGCTCCATGGGGTCGGCGTGGACGTCGAAGAGCATGGCGCCGTTGGCGGCGTTCTGGCCATATTCGGCGTAGCGCCACTGCTCGGTGCGGATGGCGGTGCCGTGGATGGTGCGGCCGTCCTCGCTCCAGATGCTGTAGGCCGGCTGGTCCCATTTGGGGCCGCGCGGGTCTTCGAGCAGAGGGACGAGGCTGGTGCCTTCGACGCCTGCGGGAACATCGAGCCCGGCGAGCTCGCACACGGTGCGGTAGATGTCCAGCGACTGCACCGTGCGCGTGCAGGTGCGGCCGTTCCCTTTGGCTCCCGGCATATCGATGATGAGCGGGACGCGTGTGCCGCCCTCAAACAGCGAGCCGGCTTTGGACCACTTGCCCTTCTCGCCGAGCTGGTAGCCGTGGTCGGCGACGAAGACGATGAGGGTGTTGTCGCGGAGTTTCAACCGTTCGAGTTCGGCGACCACGCGGCCGAGGTTCCAGTCGGCCCAGGAGATGGAGGCGAGATAGGCGCGGATGACCTGTTTGGCTTCGGACTCGGATGCGCCGCGGCCGATGAAGAGGTCGGCGTTGCGCGGGCGGATGGCGGCTTTGGGGAAGCCGGGCGGAACGGTGGGCCAGGCGGCGAAGTCGGGCGGAAGCTGGATCTTGGCGGGGTCCCACATGTCGAAGAAGCGCTTGGGCGCCGTGGGTGGGCTGTGTGGCTTGGAGAATCCGCAACCGATGAAGAATGGCTTACTGGGGTCGGCAGCGACCTGGTTGAGCATCTTGATGGCGCGGTCCGCGACCAGGTAGTCGCCCGAGCCCTCGCCGTTGCCGTCGAGCACCAGAATCTCATCCGAGTGGGCGGCCTGCGCGTTGTCCACCGGTAGCGGCGGCAACACACCGCTGGGCATGGGAATCTGCGCGCGGGGAATATCCATCCTGGTGCCCTCGGCCGTCGGGTGCAAGGTCTCCGTATAGCCGTCGAAGTCGGTCCAGCCAAGGTGATCGTCCTGCCCCGGATGAAAGAGCTTGCCGGTGCGCAGCGTGGTGTATCCGTTCTCCTTGAACAGGCGCGGAATCGTAAACCAATCCGGATGCTTGACGGGCGCACCACCGTCCTGCGCATTGCCCAGCACGCCAGTCTCGCGGGGCAGATGGGCGGTGAAGAGCGAGGAGCGCGATGGGCCGCAGAGCGGAAACTGGCAGTAGTTGCGGTCGAAGCGTACACCGTGCGCGGCGAGGGCGTCGATATTGGGGCTGTGCGCGTTGAAGCGGCTGGCATAGCAGGCCAGCTCGGGGCGCATGTCGTCGGACATGAGGAAGAGAACGTTGAGCGGGCGCTTGCGTTTGGCGATAGCGGGGGACTTGACGGCGGCAGTGGGTTTGGGCTGGTCGCTATTCTGCGCGGCGGAGGGCAGCGCAGTGGCGAGGGCCGCGCCTGCGGCTTTGGTGAGGAAGCTGCGCCGGGTGGTGGTACTCGTTTTCTGATTGCTCATCGATAGACCCCTGGAACTGCGCTACAAGTCTACGACGGAACCTAAGCCGAGGTGGAGGGGCGGCGCTGTCCGGCGGGCTGGAGGGGCGGTTCTACTGGGGCGGCGCGGTGGTGAGTCCGGGCGTTCCACCCTCGCTGCCGGGGATTGCGTTGCCGACCGGCCCGTGCAGGCCGCGCGAGCTTGGCGGCCTGAGCGCGCAGACATCGGTGCAGGCTTTGCCGACGCTGGACACCGAGTCGACCTGGAGCGATGCCGCGGTTGACGGGGTACGCGGCGTCAGGATGCCGGTCAACTCGACCTGATGGCCGGCGAGCGTGTCCGCGGAGACGTTACCCGTGAGCCGTGCGCATGCGGTCGGGGTACTGATGACGAGGTCCTTGGTTGAGTCCGGCGCCTTCTGCACACAGCCGGAGTAGGTGGCAGGAGCGGGCGGTTTTGGGACCGCGGACTCGCTGCCGGCAGCCTGGGCGGACGCCTGCACGCCAGCGAAGCAGCCGGCAATTGCGATCAAGAACGCGCAGGCCCGAACGGTCCCGGAGATAGCGGCGATGCGATTGACGATACTGCCCATGATTTCCTCCATTGTTTGGACGAACTGACCCTCACGATTGTTTCGTGTCGTTCGACTCAGTGGGTTCTGTCGGGGGCTGCGGCGCCGGATGGGTTGCGGCGTGGTGGTGGCCGGCGAGATGCCCCAACAGGTGCTGGCTGCGGTGGTGCCCGCTCGCCTCAAGGTAGCGGAAGACCATGAAGACTCCCGCGCCCCAGAGCGCCCACAGAGGCGTGAAGTAACTGAGGGTAGACAACACCAAAAAGCTGCATACCACCACTCCGGCGAGGACCACCAGGCTCCAGAACCCTGCCTGCTCCAGGGTGAGCCGCGGGTGGCCGGCCTCATCGTGCGCCCAATAGAGGGAGTAGACGATGAGCACATAGAGCACCAGAAGGCCGAGCGTGACCGGCGTCGGAATCTGCTGCAGAAAGCGGTGGTCGAGCAGGGCCTGTACGTAGTTGGCCTGCAGGAAGACGCCGGGCCTCTCCCCCGGCGGAAATGGGGCCAGGTCGGTGGGGAAGGGCTTCATGTCGGTGTCAGCTATATCGCCGATGACTACGATCTTGCCGGCCAGCGAGAGCTGATTGCCGTCGAGGTTATTGGGATCGCGGACCCAGGGTTTGCAGAGATCGTCACCCGGTTGACCGTCGATGGGGGCGCGCGGGGAAGCTTCGGCGCTGCAGAGGGCGGTGAGACCTGTGATGTGCGGCAGATTGAGGAAGGTAGTGTAGGGGTCGATCTGCGGGGCGAGCAGCTTGCTGAGGACGCGGTTGGACTCGAGGTGCGGATTAACCAGCTTGGCGGCGACCAGCGAAAGGGTGTCGCCGGTGGTGGCGGGCAGTAGAGCCGGAGCAGGCGGATTGGACGTGGAGGGCTGGGAGGCGGCTGCAGCGGGCGGGCTGCTCGAAGGGTCGGTGTAGACCTGAAAGCGGAGAGGGATCTTCAGGTCGTCGTTGTCGATGCGGGTGAGCCCATAGTGGACCTTGGAGGCCTGGCTGAATTCGAGTTTCGGAGTAAGGGCGAGGCAGCCGGTCGCAGATGAACCCTGCGGCAGTGGGTAGGTTTCCTGGCCGACAACGATGGGGATCTTGCTGCTCTCCATCGCCTGGATGAAGGCGGCATTCTCGTCCTTCTGGGCGCAGGCTGTAGCGGAGTAGTACTTGTCGATGACGATGACGTGGACGGAGAGGGCGTTGAGGGCGGGAACCAGCCGGGCGAGAAAGGCGCGCGAGGCGCAGACGTCAGTGAGCAGGTCAGGCGGGTCGTGCGCGGGATCGATGTAGATGATGGCGACGCTGGGAGACGGGGTATAGCGCAGGGCCCACTTGGCTATGGGCATATACATGCGGGCGGAGATGCTGCTCTGGCTGGCCTCGGTGAGCACGCATGGATTGGAAGAGTCAAGCGGGGAGACGCCCATGAAATCGCCGAGGTCCGACATCATGAGCGCGGCCAGGATGGCGACCAGCGGAATGATCAGCCAGAACTGGCGCAGCCGTTGCCTGGTCCAATGCTCAGGCGGGTGCGGATCGGGTTGGGGTTCCGGCGTCATAGGCCTCCACCGGCCGGTGCGGCAGCCGATGGCGCCAGCGCGAAGTCCGTATTGTCCTCACTGCGGCTCATCACCGGGTTCTGCTGCAGGTTGTATTGCTTGAACTCGGTGGACACGGTTTGACTGACGTGCTGCTGGGTGTAGTCGAAGATCTTGCTCAGCGGCGTCTGTCCACCATCCTGCTGCAGCGCCTGCACCAGGTAGTAGGTGAAGAAGCCGTGGCGGAGGGTGTCGCTCTCCAACGACTCCTGATCGGTGCCGGCAGCGGCGAAGACCATGCGCCCCGAGCCTTGCTTGATGTGGTCAAGCATCTTGGCGGAGGGCGCGGAGTTTTTGATGCCGGGCGCGATGAGCTTGGTGTTGCCGGCTGCGGCGTTGCCGCTGTAGCAGGTGTCCAGGAAGATGGCCGCGCGCGAGGCTTTGACGCGGGTGGCGATTGCGTTTGCGATGTCGACCATGGGCAGCGCGGTTGCGTATAAGCTGTCGGGATCGATGTTGGCGCCGATCTCGGTGTCGTGGGTAATGACGTAGCTGACGCCCACCGTGTCCAGATCGCGGGAAGACCCGTGAGTGGCGAAATAGACGACCACTATATCGTCGGGGCCAGCGCTGCGCGCTAGCCAGTTGAGCTGCATCTTGATGTTCTTCGTCGTGGCGTCGTCGTTGAAAAGGGTATGTACGTGGTCGGGCGGGAAGTTACCGATCTTCGGGTCCAGCAGCGCGTCTTGAAAGCTTTGCGCATCGCTTGCGGTGTACTTCAGCGGCTGGATGTTCGGGTCGGTGAAACTTCCGATGCCGACGATCAGCGCCCAACGCTGCCCCGGCGGGCCGGAGTTGGCTCCGGGAGCCGCGGCGGCAGGACCGTTGACCGCGCGGGAGTTGACGGTCAGAACCGGCGTAGCCAGTACAAACGGGTTCAACTGTTCCTGGCTGGCATCCGACGGGAACTTCTGCGCCTGACGCATTGCAAAGGCGGCCTGCGTAGGGTTTCCCAGCTTGGTTTCCACCAGCGAGCGGTAATACCAGGCGTCGCCCAGCTCGCCGCACAGCTCCGCCGCGCGCTTCAGCAACTGATCGGCATCGCCCAACTCATCCCTGCTTGCGTTGGCACTCATCTTCTCCAGTGCCTGCACCACCAGGTCGACCCCGGCGCCGCAGCGCCCCTGCGCGCTCGCTTGCGGCGGGCAGGCGAAGCAGGCGCATGCGATGGTTAGCACGATCGCCGCGAGACGCCGGTTTGCAGGTGAAGACATCATTCTCATAGACAAAGCACTCGGTTCCCGCCCGCAGACGATGGAGATGCGGCTTGATTATTGTCCTCGGGCCTTCTGCTTCATTACCTGGATAATCGTGCCGTTCACATTCCCCTTTGCCAGATCGATCTGCCCCTTTGCCGAGAGATCGAAGTTCACACTGGAGGTCTTGATGGTGTCGATGATGTTGGCCTGGTCCAGCTTGGCCGCGACCATCGCGATTACGTCGGCATTGGTTAGAACATCCGCCGCGGGTGTTTTCGCTGCACTGGCAACCTGCGCGCTGGCGGTCGCCTGATCGCCGAGCGTCTTGTAGTAGGCGAGCGCGGTGTCGATGCGCGTTTGCGGCTGGAGGAAGTACTTCTCATCCGGCTTGGCGTCGATGGCCTTGCCATAGTCGATGGACGCTTCCTGCAGGTATTTGCGAGCCTGCGTGACATCCTCAGCCTGGTAGCCGAGCGCTTCGTTCACGACACCGAGGTTGTATAGCCGGTAGGCGTCTTGTCCGGGCTGGCCGAAGGGCGTCATTTCCTCCAGGTTTTCCAGAGCGCGCGTCCACAGCTTCTGGTCCATCAGCTTGTTCGCGTCGTCCAGACCTCCGCCAACCGCCAGATCAACCGGAACTTGCTCCGAAGTGTTCACCAGGTGCGACACGATCTGGAAGGAGACGCTCTTCACCAGTATGTCGCGTTGCTCAATGGGGGTTGGTGGCTTGTTCGCCGACCCCTCGTCCCCGCCCGCCGCGGGCTTCTGCGGTATATGGGCGAGGAGGCCGCCCATACCGGCTAGGCTGTTTATCTTGGCCGGCGGCGCCGCGGTCTGGATCGGGTACTGCTGTTCGAACTTCCCTGTCACAGTGTTGGCTGCAATCGATCTGCTGGCGCGAAGATCCTGTGCGTTGAAGTTGACCGTCATCATGTCTTTCACGTGGATAAACGACTGCGCCGGTATGGTTGTCTTACCGAAGGTGGTTGCCGCCTGGGTCTCGGTCGCCTGCGACGGCGAGTAACTCGTGACCTGGCAGGTAATCAGCGCATCGGGTTTGTCCGTAGGCGACATGATCGTATGCAGCCGCGGATCGTTGCTGATGATCAGGCTCTCGATGGTGGACCGCAGCGCATCGTTCACGTCGCCAGGGCCGCCGGTCACCAGAACCTTGAAGCTCGAGCCATCGATGTGGCCGGTGGGCGGCAACTTGCGAACGAGTACGATCTTCTTCTTTTGAAACGCGTTTCCAAAGTTTTGTGCGCGCACGGTGACGCTGGGAGTTGCAACAACTCCCAACAGGACAGCCAGCAGAATTCCAAGTCTCGCCTTGAACATACGGCACACTCGCGGAAAAAGGAGTTGACTCCAACCTCTGCGTTCGATGGTTCAGACTGCGGGCCCGGGTGGTGAATATCTTACAGCCATGTAGCAGCGCTAACCAGTGCTCTTGCCGGAAGCCGCGGCAGCATGATGCGTTGCCGGAACCGGCGCTCGCGCTCGCGCCTTCATAGCCGTTATGACAGGACCGGTCACTTTGTTCTTGGACAGATCCACTTGCCCCTGCACGCTAAGGTCGAAGTTTACCGCCTTTGCGTGCTTGATCGTATCAATGATGTTGGTCTCGTCCAGTCCAGCCGAGACCATCGAGATTACCTGGTCGTTCGTCAATGTGTCCGCGGGGGCGCCGGACGCGGTTTTCGTCGCGGCAGATTCCACTGGCGCCTTCTGGTCGCCGATGATCTTGTAGTGCGCCAGCGCCGTATCGATGCGGTTCTGCGGCTGCAGGAAGTACTTCTCGGTCGGCTTGGCGTCGATCGCCTTGCCGTAGTCGATGGAGGCCTCCTGCAGGTCCTTGCGGGCCTTCTGCACGTCCTCGGCGGCATAGCCCATCGCCTCATTCGCCACACCGAGGTCATACAGGCGATAGGCGTCCTCCTCCGGTGTGGGGAAGGGCTTCATCGTTTCCAGTTGCTCCAGCGCGCGCGACCACAGCTTCTGGTCCATCAGCTTGTCAGCCTCGTCCAGGCCGCCGCCCTTGGCCAGGTAGACATCCACCTGCTCAGTGGTATTCACCAGGTGCGAGGCGATCTGCTGGGCCGCCTGCTGGATGAGCCGGTCGTGGAGTTCGACGGGCGTAGGCGGAGTGTCGTCCTGGTTGCCGCCCTTGGTCAGGTGCGTCATAGTGTGCGACATCGACTGCATCAGGCCCTGCTGTGCAGCGGACGCCGGATACTCCTCATCGAACTTCGCGGTCACGTTGTCGGCGGCGAGCGAGTGGCCGCTGCGGTCCTTCGCCTGGAAACTTACCGTCAACATGCCCGTATAGCGCAGCATCGCCTGGCTCTGCACGTTGCCGGACTTTGCTCCCGGCGTCAGCACCGCCTGTGAGGTGGACTGCGGCTGCGGCAGGCCATAACTGGTGATGCGGCAGGAGATCACCGTGTCGGGATGCGCGTCCTCGGTGCGCAGGCGGGAGTCGTCGCGGATCAACAGGCTTTCGAGCGTCGACTTCAGGTCTACAGGCAGGTCCTGCTGCAGGCCCGCCGCCGTGGTAACCACCACATTAAACGTCGCGCCCTCGACATGTCCGGTGGGCGGCAACTTGCGCTGCAGCACGATCTTCTTGCGGTTGACGATCAGGTTGCCAAAGTTCTGCGCGTGCAGGCTCACCGCCCAGCCCATGACGGGCAGCCCCATCATCACGCCAAGGAGAGATTTCCGGCCCAACCTGCACATAAACGTCTCCAGCCCATTCTGCCGACTTGTTTGTCGATCTGCCGGGCACATCCGTTCGCAGAGTTGCCATGCCTCTAAAGGAGAGGCTTTGACTATAACGAATACGGCACTGTTTTGGTAGGGCCGCCGTCGCGAAATTCCAGGGAACGATCCGGGCCCGAATGACTTCCGCCGCAACCGCAATGCGGTCCGCTACTGCGTCTGATGACAAGAGACGAAGCGGCTGGGAAAAAGTCGCAACTGCGCGGCGGGGGCCGTCCCGCGGGCGATCTCTCTCCCGGCGGCTCATGTTTATGATCCAATGGTCTTAGACCATGGCCACTGAACTCACCTCCCGCGGCAACAACGTCCTGGGCCAGCCCCTTGCCACCTGCGGCTGCGCGCCGATGACCGGCTTCTACCGCTCCGGGTGCTGCGAGACCGGGCCGGACGACCTGGGCGTACACACTATCTGCTGTGTCGTCGACCGCGCTTTTCTGGATGCGTCGAAGGCGCTGGGCAATGACCTCTCCACCCCGATGCCGGAGCATGGCTTCCCGGGGCTGAAGCCGGGAGACCGCTGGTGTGTTTGCGCCGCGCGCTGGCTGCAGGTGCAGAAGGCCGGCGCCGCCTGCGCGATCGTGCTGGAAGCCACCCACGAGGCCACGCTCAAGATCGTGCCGTTCGAGTTGCTGATCCAGTACGCCGTGATCCCCGACCAACTCCACTAGCATAAAACGGCATGTATTCGCGTCTGGATCGGAGAGGTGGAAGAAGGCCCCGGGGCTAAAGCCCGACAATTGTGTGTGCCACTTACCGCGGGCTAAAGCCCGCTGCTACTCCGAGAAACCGTGATTTCGCGGCACCTTATACGTACCCTTATTTTCGAAGCACTACATTAGCGGTCAACGCACGAGCCAGGCCGACGCCGCGATCACGACCCCCACCACCCCCAGCGACAGCCCACCCACAAAGAAGCTGCGCCGCCGGGTAAACAGCGTGATGGACGATAGCACCACCGAGATCTGCAGCAGCGCTTCACCCAGATCGAACCGCACCGCCCGCCGCTCGGCCACCTTCACCTCGGCTTCGTACTCATCGGCGGTCTTTTGCTCATCCTTTAGATCGTCGGTCCACTTGGCGATGTGCGCGTTGTACTCTGCGACCAGGGCAGCAGTCGCCTTTTCATCCACGGTCGATTGCAGCCGCAGCACGTCCACCGTGACCATCAGGTTTTCCTGCCGTATCTTCTTCGCCTCGTACAGGTTCCACTGGTCGCCTGCCTTCGACTGAATGAGCACGGCTTCGGTATGGCTGCGGTGCCCCAGCACCGTCACCATCGCCACCAGCACCGCGAGGATCGAGATCGCCAGCGAAATCGTGGTCAGCGACTCCTCCCCGCCCTCTTTCATCTGCTTGGAGAATTCCTGCATTTCGGTCGGTTCCATGCGACCCATTCTAGCCAGAGAGGGGGGTATCTGGCAGGCGGCGCAGGCGGTTTTTTCTGGTGTGACGAACGTCCTTGCCGGATGCACGGGAGCGGCGTACAGTTTCGAGGCGTAGAGGCGACCATGAATACTCATGTTCCTTTGCGCTCCATCCTGCTCGCAACCAACCTCGCGGACATTGACTGGCTCTTTCCCTTCACCTGCTCCCTGGCTGAGGAGAGCGGCGCGCGCGTTACTGTGCTCCACGTGATCACGGCGCTGAACGGCTTCAGCATCGACCTTGCCGGCATTCCGTACTACCGCCCGGACGATGCCATCTCCGCAGCCAAGGCACACCTGCGGGCAGCGTGCTGCCAGCCCTGCGCCGCCAAGGTGCAGAGCGAGGTCATCGCGATTGACGGCAGGCCGGCGGAGGGGATCCTGGCGACTGTAAGGCAGGTTCAGGCCGATCTTTTGGTAATGGGAACCAGATGCCACAGGGGAGTCGACAAGTGGCTGCACGGTTCAGTTGCCGAAGAGGTGCTGCGCTCTTCGCCGATCCCGGTGGTTACGGTAGGGCCCCACGCGCGCCGAGCCGCCGCCGCAGGGAAACCCATCAAGTCCATCGTATTTGCCACCAGCCTGAAGGCCCAGGCGACCGACGCCGTGAATGTGAACCTGATCTACAAGTGGATCGACCGGCTGCATGGCCACCTGACGCTGTTGCACGTGGCGCCGGACGAACACAAGCACAAGCTGGCGCAGGAGCAGAATTCCAGAGCACGCGAGGACGAGTTGCACCACCTGCTGCCGGAGGAAGCATTCCGGGATGGCGTGGTGGATGCGCAGGTCCGCACCGGCCGCGCGAGCCACGAGATTCTGGCCGCTTCCGCGCACGCCGACCTGATCACGCTGGGAGCGGTGCGCAATCCGGTGCTGGGACGCCTGGCGCCGGAGGGGACCCTGTACCAGGTTCTGGCGGAGGCGCACTGCCCGGTGGCCACATTGCACTCCGAGCACACCAAGGCGCGACACGCATAAGCGAGCGGCTAGGCTTCGTCCTTCCAACCCGGCAGGGCCTGCGATCCGGTGATCAGGCGCGCGCCGTCCTGGAGCGTCAGGTAGGTCCAGGCCCACTGGCGAAAGACGCCGAAACGGTTGCGGAACCCAATGAGAAAGTAGATGTGGACCATGAGCCAGGCCAGCCAGGCCATGAATCCGCTCCAGTGTGCCTTGAATGGCCAGACGACCTTGGCGATGGCGGCCTTGCGCCCGATGGTCGCCATATCGCCCTTGTCGAAGTAGCGAAAACCCCTGGTTCCGCGGCCCTCCGACCCTGCTGCCTGGCCAGCCAGCATCCCGATCCGCCGGGCTGCGTAGGTGCCCATCTGCATGGCGGGCTGGGCCACGCCGGGCAACAACCGGCCGTCCTGCTCGACGTGCGCCAGATCGCCACAGACGAAGATCTCCGGATGGCCCTTCGGGTTCAGGTGCTCATCCACCAGGACGCAGCCCTTCTTGTCCGTTTCGGTGCCAAGCAGCCTGCCCAACGGCGAAGGCTGAACGCCGGCCGCCCACAGCGTTACCACCGCGTCTATGCGCTCGTCCCCGACCATGACGTATCCGGGCTGCACGTCAGTGACGACGGTCGCGGTGCGGATCTCGACGCCAAGCGCCTGAAGCTGCTTGCGCGCTTTCATCTGCAGGTCCTCGGGATACATGGCGAGGATGTGCGGTGATCCCTCTAGAATCAACACTTTGGCCTGCTTCGTATCGATGTAGCGGAAGTTGTTGCGCATATACAGCCGGGCAATGTCCGAGATCGCTCCGGCCAGCTCGACCCCGGTGGGGCCGCCGCCGACAATGACAAACTTCAGCGGCGGATGGGTCCCGTGTTCCATCATCTGCCGCTCCGCCAGCTCGAACGCCAGCAGCACGCGGCGGCGTATCTCGGTTGCATCCTCGACGGTCTTCAGCCCAGGGGCCAGCGCGGCCCACTCTTCGTGGCCGAAATAGGAGTGGGTCGAGCCGGTCGCCACGATCAGGTAGTCGTATTCCAGCAGGGCGCCGGTCTTCAGCCGGACCTGGCGCTGATTGAGATCGAAACCCACCGCCTCGTCCATCAACACCTCGATGTTGGGGTGGTCGCGGAGGATGGACCGGATGGGCTGCGCGATGTCCGCCGGCGAAAGCACTGCCAGCGCCACCTGGTAGAGCAGCGGCTGAAAGGTGTGATAGTTCTTGCGGTCGACCAGCGTCACATCCACGGGCAGCTTCGCCAGCGCCCTCGCCGCGTTGATGCCGGCAAACCCTCCGCCGAGCACCACCACCCGTCGCCGAACCTGCTTCGCCGATGCCTTTTCCGTCAAACTGACCGCCGCATCTGCCATCTGCCGAACCCCTCTCTAACGAGGCTTTTGCCCGGCCCACCCTTTCAGATGATCCCGGGGGAAACTTCGATGCGGACATCGATCCGTGGAGCAGGGAACAAAAAAAATCGCCGTCCCCAAAAATAATGCTCGCCAAGCGCCGAACCTTTAGCTAACATTAGCCATCCGAGTCGCACTCAGCCTCCGCAGTTCCCTCCCCCGGAGCCGTGTGAACCTCATTTGCTGCGGCCGACTCACGGCAATTCTTTTGAAGCGCACAACCGAACCTCACTGAAAGTCCGGCAATGCTGAAATCGGAAAGGAAAATGCCCCCAATGAAATTCGCCTATTCTCTGCCTGTTCTCGTGGTTCTCGCCGTTTTCGTCTCCTTACCCGCTATTTCCTCCGCCCAGGCCGTGAGCCCCGCACTGGCCCCGGCATCGGCACCTGCACCGGCCTATTACGCTGAACTCGGCTTGCCGGCCACTTCTTCCAGCAGTTCCAATGCGTTTCTGTACCATGCGCCTGGGCAAACCTCCACGCCGCCACCGGCCAAGGCTGAGGGTGGTTCCGGGAAACCCTTCTCGGGTCTAGGGGTGGGCTTCAAGCTCGGGCTTGCCGGCATCGGCTTCGATGTCGCTACGCCCCTGGTTCCGCAGCGCCTCAACCTGCGCGGCGGCGCCACCTTCTTCTCCTACAGCCTGAGCGAGACCACGTCGGACAACCTGGTCGAGAGCGGCACTCTCAAGCTGCAGAACTCGGGCATCATGTTGGATTGGTTCCCATTCCACGGAAGCTTCCGCCTCAGCGGCGGCGCGACCGTCTACAACAACAAAGGCATCACCGCATCACTCACTGAAGCCAGCGGCAGCAGCTTCACGCTGGGCAACGACAAGTATTACGCCGACGGTCCCCTAGTCGGCTCCGGGGTCTTCAAACTCGGCGGCAATGCCGGCGGGCGTGTGTCCTTCGGATGGGGCAATCTGGTGCCAAAGCCGGGCCACCGCTTCAGCTTCGACACTGAGTTGGGCATCGAGTTCGTCTCCAAGCCCACTGTAGCCCTCGGCTTCACCGGCCTTGTCTGTCCTAGCGCCCAGGGCGCCAACTGCGAAAGCCCCGAAAACGCCGCGACTAACGCCACGGTCATATCCGACGTGACCGCGGAGCAGAACAAGCTGCAGAGCGATGTTAACTTCTTGAGCTTCTACCCCATCGTCTCCGTCGGCTTCGGCTGGAAACTCTTCTGACGTCTGGTCGCGCAGCCTGATAGCAGACAGCCGTCAGGCAAGTGAAACTTGTCCCATTCGGCAACGCCCGCATCTCCCCACGGAGTTGCGGGCGTTGCTTTGTGTCCGCAACATTTTTCCTGATGCCGCGGCAGCCGCGCTTGATCCGGTTAACGAAGTGATTAATAGTTCATACGCCTGTGATCGAAACGTAATACCTGGTCTTGTAAGTTCTGGTCATTGCGCTACTGACGCCAGACTCGATTCGCACGCAAACTTGGGATCCATCGCCCCAGAGCACTCGGGCCGATGGGTCCAGATTTTTTTGGCGGATCCACAATGTCGGGTGGTCGCCCAACCGTATTCGCAATCCACATGAGATTCGCTCCGGTACTGCATCTTCAGCGGCCCCGATTGCGTCTGATCGATGTGGTGCGTATTTCCTATACCAATGGTCGATGGAATTCGCACCACAACTATTTTCACTGACCCGTGTTTTTGCCTAAGTTGAACTATTCAGGGGCGTTCTCTGTCTGAGCCGTTACGCGCCGCTTCGGTCGATCAAGCGGCCTTTCAACCCAAGAAAGGCTTCCCATGAAGCGAGTTATTTCTTTTTCGCTCGGCATCTTCATTCTCCTCTGCATGATGGTTGGCAGCGAACGCCGGGCATGGGGCTATGTTGACCCCGGTTCAGGCCTGATCGCGCTCCAGGGCATCGCCTCCGTTGCTGCGGCGTATGCCTTCTACGTTCGCCGCCGCATCCGCGCATTCTTCTCACGCAAGAAAGAGGCCCCGGCGGTGGTGCTTCCCGTCGCGACCAAAGCAGGTGAGTCCAGCGAAGCCGCATGAGCTCTGCATTGCCCGGCGCCACATTCCGCGATCCCGCCGGCTCACTCAGCTTTGAAGATGACCTGGTAATTCGCAGGGTGAGCGCTGCGGCGCGCGTGGCTGTGCTGGAACTGCTCGATTCTCCGTTCTGCCGAACCCTGCAGGAGCGCGGCGACCTGATCGGCGCTGAGGTCGACGACTCCGGCGGAAGCCTCAGCCTTCGCCATCCGAAGATTCGCATCCCAACCTACCCGTGGGAGTGGACGCCTTTGCAGTGGCTCGCCGCGGCCGAGTTGACGCTGAATCTCTGCGAGCAGGCGCTGGCCGACGGCTGGATACTGAAAGACGCAACCCCGCTGAACGTGCTCTTCACCGGAACCCGCCCTATCTTCGTCGACATTCTCTCCTTCGAGCGTCGCGATCCGCATTCCTCCATCTGGCTTGCTTACGGACAGTATGTGCGCACCTTCCTGCTGCCGCTGCTGATGAACCGGATGTTGAGTTGGCCGCTTTCACTCAGCCTGTTCAAACGCGACGGCTACGAGCCTGCCGACTGTTACGCCGCGCTGGGATGGGGCCGCCGCTGGTCGCGCGATGCCCTGTGGCCCATCACTTTGCCAACCCTTCTCGACCGGCGCAAGAACGCTGAGGCCGCGCCTAAGAAACGCCCGCTGCGAATCGCAGACCCGGAGGTGACGGCTAACGTACTGAAGCGCACCCTGAAGGATCTTCGCCGGCGCATGCGCAGAGCCATGCCGGAGAGTGTGACTTCAGATTGGAGCCAGTATCCGGACACGCTCACCCACTACACTCCGGAGCAGAGCCGGCAGAAGCTCGATTGGGTTCGTCACGCGCTCGAAACCGCGCAGCCTGTTCGCGTGCTGGACATCGGCGCCAACACCGGTGAGTTCAGCGCCCTGGCCGCCGGGATGGGCGCGGAAGTCGTCGCCCTGGAGCGCGACCTGGCCTCGGCCGACCGCCTCTTCCGGATGGCCCGCGAGCGCAATCTCCCCATCCAGGCAATCCATGCGGACATCGCGCGCCCCACGCCCGCGGCCGGCTGGGAGAACACCGAGTCCGTCGCCCTGCTGCCTCGTCTCGAAGGCCAGTTCGACCTGGTGCTGATGCTTGCGGTCATCCATCATCTGCTGCTGATGGAACAGATCCCGCTGCCCGCGATTCTCGACCTTTGCCATCGCCTTACCCGGCGGCATCTCATCCTGGAATGGGTGCCGGTGGAGGACCCCATGTATCAGAGCCTGATGCGCGGCCGCGATTCCCTATACGGCTCACTCTCTGAAGGCGACCTGCTGGCCGCCTGCACCGGCCGCTTCCATGTGATGGAGAGACACGCGCTCGACAACGGACGCGTCCTCTTCCTTTTCGAAAGATCAGGAGCAGCGGCTTCAAGATAGGGAATGCGCCCTACGACAGGAGAGAATATCCGGATGTTGAAGAAGCTCTGCCAGTGCATTGGAATTGCGTCGCTCATCCTGGTGGGCAACTACGGCGACCTGCTGGGCGGCGGCGCCGACGTCCGCATGCATACGCCGCTGCCGCTGGCCCGCATCTGCTTCGCGCAGATCGTCGACATTCTGCTGGTCGCCCTGCTGCTCTTCGTCCTGTTCGCTGTGGCTGCACGCACGCGGTTTTATCCGTGGCTGCGGCTGGTCGCGGCCATTGTCATCCCGCCGTATCTCATCCAGCGCGCCCAGTCCTTCTTCCCCTTCGGACTCATTGAAGGCCTGGTGCTGATCCTGCTGGTTGTCTGGGCCGCGGTACTGCTGCTGTTGCTGCTGCGCTTTGCCAAGTGGTACCGGCGCCTGATGCGCGCGGGCAGCGCGGTTGCAGCGGCTCTCATCATCTTCGCGCTATGCAGCATCGCCCAACTGCTGTGGGTGGCCACCTGGAAGCCTGCGCCTAACCAGATTACCGCCGCGTGGGCTGCATCTCCGCAGCCCCCGCGCCAGCATCCCCTGCTGGTCTGGGTGATCTTCGATGAACTCTCCTACGACCAGATCTTCGAGCACCGCGCGCACGACCTGAACCTGCCCAACTTCGACGCCCTGCGCGCCCAGAGCACGCTCTTTACCGATACCCAACCCGCCGGATACCACACGGTGAAGATCATTCCCTCGTTGCTCACCGGCAAGATCGTCGATGGCGTCCGCTACAACTTCCACAACCGCCTGTGGGTGCACCACGAAGCTGACGGAAAATGGGCGCCCATCAATGGCCAACAGACCGTCTTCGCCGACGCCAACCAGGCCGGCTGGCGCACTGCCGTCGTCGGCTGGTACAACCCCTACTGCGCCACCTACTCCGACGCCATCCAGAACTGCTACTGGACCAACCTCGACATGCTCGACGGCCTGATGGCGCAGGACGCGCCGTTCTGGATCAACGTCTATACGCCGCTCGAACAGGTCGTCCGCGAGCTCAAGTCCCCTGCGCGCGCCGACCGCCATCTCTGCTCGTTCGATGTCCGCCACCGCTACCGCACCGAGACTGACCTGCAGCAGCACACCTTCGAGCTGCTGCGCACCGACCAAGCCGACTTCGTCTTCCTGCACCTCGCCATCCCGCACAGCCCCAACATCTGGAGCCGGATCAACGGCGACTACACCCAGAGCTGTGACAGCTCCTACCTCGACAATCTCGCGCTGGTGGACCGCGTCCTCGGCCAGGTTGTCTCTACCCTGCAGGCCTCGCCGCGCTGGAACCAGACCACGCTGATCGTCCAGGGCGACCACGGGTGGCGTATCGACGCCTGGGGCTGGCTGCCTGCGTGGACCGAGGAAGATGACGCAGCCTCCCGCGAGGTCTTCGATCCGCGCCCGGCGCTGATCATCCACCAACCCGGCCAGAACGCGCCGCAGACCGTGGCGGCGGCATGGCCGATCATTCAGATCCACGGCGTGGTCGAGCAGGTGCTGCATGGCCAGCCGGTGAGCTTCTAGCCGGAGCGCCAGACGATCGTCCTATCTTCAAGCCTATCGAAGGAAATGCGAATATCATGGGGAGAACACTGTGTCATCTCCCATACAAATCTCGCCTGGGCCGGATGGACCCGCGGACTCGACCGGCCTGCAGGGCGAGAGCGCACTGGCTGCCGCACAGAAACTGCCGAGCTTGTTTGAGTTCTTTTCGCCGCACGGGCTGTTGTCGCGCTCGGGCCTCCAGTTTGAGCACCGCAAAGGGCAGTACGAGATGGCGCGGGCCATCGAGCAGGCCTTCGCCGACAAGCGCCATCTGATCGTCGAGGCGGGCACCGGCACCGGCAAGACGCTTGCGTATCTGCTGCCTGCGCTGCGCCTGGCGCGCGAACGCCAACAGCGCGTGATCATCTCCACCGGCACCAAAAACCTGCAGGAGCAGCTCTTCTTCAAGGACGTGCCGTTCCTCGAGAGCATCCTCGGCCCGCTGAAGGTTTGTTACATGAAGGGCCGCGGCAACTACCTGTGCAAGCACAAGCTGTATGCGTTGCGCGACTCGCCGCTGCTCTCCGGCCTGGAAGAGATCGCGCAGTTCCACACCATTGCCGCGTGGGAGAAGACGACCGCGGCGGGCGACCGCGCCGAGATCGAGGCGCTGCCCGAGAACTCCGCGCTGTGGCCCAAGCTGGACGCGCGCGGCGAGGCCTGCCTTGGCCAGAGCTGCCCCGACTGGGAAGGCTGCTTCATCACCGCCATGCGGCGCAAGGCGCTGGAGTCCGACATCATCATCGTCAACCACCACCTGTTCTTCGCGGACATGGCGATCAAGCTGCAAGCCGGAGCGTCAGCCGATGCGGGCGTTCTGCCGGCGGCGGGCGCGGTCATCTTTGACGAGGCGCACGACCTGGAAGAGACTGCGAGCAACTTCTTCGGCATCGGACTGAGCACGCAGCGCTTCGACGAGCTCGCGCGCGATGTCGAGACCATGTTGCGCGCGAAAAGGGCCTCAACCCCTGCCATAGAAAGCGCGACGGCGACACTGCGCGATCGGGCACGGCTGTTCTTCGCCGCCCTGCCCGTCGACGCCGAACTGAAAGCAGGCCTCGGCCGCATGCCCTTCGAGCAGCGCGCGGAGTTTCTGGAGGAGAGTGGCGACACCTACACCGGCGCGCTCAACGCGCTTACCCTGCTGGAGGGCGAACTGGAACGGCTGAAGGATGTCGAGGAGGCACCCGGCCTGCGCAAACGCACCGCGGACATCGCAACCCACCTGAAGTTCCTGCTGGAGTCGAAGGACCCGAACACTGTGTTCTGGATTGAGCGAAGAGCGGCGGGCGGAGTCAGAAATCTCGCTCGCGGCGTGGGCCACGCAAGCTACCACACCCACCTGCAGGCGACGCCCATCGATGTGTCGCAACTGCTCGCGGGCGCGCTGTTCGACGAGTACAGCTCGGTCGTGCTGACCTCTGCGACCTTGACCGTCGCCTCGGGCGCGACCGCGTCCGGCAACACCGTCTCGGGCTTTGAGCACATCTCCAGGCGGCTGGGCCTGACGCTGGCCCGTGAGCTGGTGGTCCCGTCGCACTTCAATTATCCGCGCCAGGCGCTGCTGTATCTGCCACCGGGCATGCCCGATCCGCGCGAACCGGACTTCTTTGTGCAGGCTGCCGAGCGCACCCGCCGCGTACTCGAGATTACCCACGGCCGCGCCTTCTGCCTGTTTACCAGCTATGCGCAGATGCGCGCGATGCACGAGCGGCTCGCCGCCGAGTTGCCTTATCCGCTGCTGCTGCAGGGCACCGCCCCGCGCAATGTGCTGCTGGAAGAGTTTCGCGACACACCCGGCGCGGTGCTCTTCGGCACATCGAGCTTCTGGCAGGGGGTGGACGTGCAGGGCGAACAGCTAAGCTGCGTCATCATCGACCGGCTGCCGTTTGCCGTGCCGTCGGACCCCGTCGTGAAGGCCCGCATGGATGCAATCGCCGCGACCGGCGGCAGCCCGTTCTTCGACTACCAGGTGCCCAGCGCGGTGATCACGCTGAAGCAGGGGTTCGGGAGGCTGGTGCGCTCGCTGAAGGACCGCGGGGTGCTGATGCTGCTGGACCCGCGCATTCAACGCCAGCGCTACGGGCGCATCTTCCTCGATTCGTTGCCACCCTACCGGCTCACACAATCCATCGAAGACGTCGAAGCCTTCTTCGCGTCTTAGACATCCTGCTCTGAGCGGGACTAGCTTACCGGGATCGGCACGGCATTCGCAGGGGCGCCTTCGGGGTCGGAATCGACCTCGCGCAAGACTCCCGCTTCCGCGTGGTATGGACTGGCGACTGGAGACACCTGCGACCGCGAGACCTGCTCCACCATGCTGCGAATTGTCTCCAGCACCAACTCCGGCTCATCCAGATGAACCCAGTGGCCGCTCTTCTCGGCAATCACCTGGCGCACCTCGGGACCGATGCGCCGCAAGCGGTCGCTGCCGAGCGGTTCGGCGGTACCCGGCGTCAACAGAACCACCGGCATCCCCCCGATTGCTTCAGCTCGCTGCATCTCGGTCACGGTCGCCGTCACAGCTTTAAGATGAGCGGCAAGGCCCTGGTAATACTTGGGCGACGCCCAGTGCGCGGCCACGATGGGCCACACCGCGCGCGGCATCTTGCCTACTTCGCAGGTGATGCGCTGCATTACGTGGACTCCGGCGTTGCCTGCCGCGCGGCTAAACGCCCGCGACGCTTTGCCGGAGCGGCACAACAGCGAGGTGGTAGCCAATCGCGCCAGGCCGAAGCGCGCGACCTGAGTTCCATACCCGGCCATACGAATTCCGCGTTCCAGAAGCGCCCTCTGCGATTCGTTCACCGGCGGCCATTCCTCGCTGCGCATGGGGTCTACCAACACCACACCATCAACCTCATCCGGGTACATCGCCGCGTAGCGCCGCACCACCAGGCCCCCAAAGGAGTGCCCGACCAGCACATAGGGGCCCGGTACCCCCGCATGCTGCAGCAACTCGCGCAACTCTCGCGCAATGTTCGACGGCGTGCGTTCGCATGCGCATGCGCTGCTCCAACCAAGCCCGTCGCGATCATAGCTGACGGCCCGCGTAAAGGTGGCCACTGCTTCCTGCACTCGCAGCCAGTTCTGGCTGGTCGCCGCGATCCCCGATTCGAAGATGACCGTGGGGCCCGACTCCATCTCCCGTCCCATGTCGGACACGTATATCCGGCGACCGTTCCCGACGTTGACCATTCGGCCAAGTCCGAGATAACGTCTCCGGTCGTTCATAGCCCCCATCCATTGGTAGACCATGCCCACCATCGGCAGCGCAGGAATCAATAAGAGCAGCCACACCATTCGACCCATCTATTTATCCATCTCCGTAAGACTCCTCGATTCACGCTTGAACCCGCGCGCGATCCCCACCGGCGCGACCAAAGCACCGATCTCCGCCTCAATGTCACACACGGTAAGGCACGTCCTCCGCCGCCTGCGCCAGACGTTCTTACGCGCACAATTCGCTAGCGTCAATCTCGCGCTCATTCCCGGCTTGAAACACTTTCTGGAGGCATGTGTCTGCTTAGATAAGACTATCCACCTTCGGTCTCCGTGTCTACAGAAGCGTTGCATCCGCCACACTCCAATTTTGAGCGCCTGGAGGGGCAGAGCGAGCACATAGGCGCCAAGCCGGCTCCGAACGGGTTCCATTTGCGCGCGATTTTGCGGATCCCGAGCACCAGCCAACCACCACGCGGCACGCCGCAGAACCTGAGCAATGCCGGCAAACCATGAAAAAGACCCCGGCCAAGCGACCAGGTCCTCGGGTAGCGCAGGCTGCGCGTCAGCCGCGCCTTTACGGGCATCGACGGAGGCCGCACGATCGACCAGAAAGCAGCACAGCCAACCAGGTCGCCGGCGCCGCCTTCCAGACACTCACGGGTTAAAGAGAAAGCCGGGCAAGACTCTCGAAAGTCTTGCCCGGCCCGATGATTCGTACTGGTTAGTCGATATTGATGGGCACGACAAACGACCGCGTAAGGCTCGTCTGCCCGGAGTTGCCGGTCCCTGTGGCGTTGACCGTTACCGTTTGCGGTCCGGTGGGAACCGCGGTGTAGAAGTCCACCTGATTGCCGCCGCATCCGGTCATACCCGCACCGATTGCGGTGACGATCATCAGCATCCACAGCACCTTGCTCAGCCTGCGCCGGCGGCGCACGCAGAATGCAAGAATGCCAAACGGCAGGAAGGCCAGCACCGTTCTGGTAGCGGAGGTCCGCAGCTCAGCCGACAGCTTGAAACCGAGCGGCAGAGTCGCCGGGGTCTCGACGGCAACGACGGTCGCTGCAGTCTTCGACGAGCTGGTAACCGATACGGCCGGCGGGGTCATGAAGCAACTGACGTAGCTCGGATTCTGAGGTGCGCAGGAGAGGGTAACCTGACCGGAGAATCCCAGAACTCCGTTGACGAAGAGGACCGCGGTTTCCGGAGCGGCCGAGGATTGGTTTGGCGCCGGAAGCAGACCATTGCCGCTCGGGACAACGCCCGGAATGACAGTGACCGGCCCCGTGGTTGAGGTGAGAGTGAAGTCCGGATAATCGACCAGCAGACAATTGGGTGCCAGGGTCGACGGCGTGCAGGCAGGCGCAGTGTTACTCAGAATCAACGTAGACGTCTGGAAGTTGCTGTCTCCGCTATAGGCGAAGCTGTATTGGTGCAATCCCTGCGCCGTAGCCGTTGGAGTATAAGTGGCTGCTCCTGCTGTCAGCGGCAACACAGCCGTAGTCGTCGTCGTCGCTCCGAGCCCGGTCGCAGTGATTGGGGTAAACGCATCCGTTAAGGTGACTGATCCGGTGGGCGTTCCGATGCCCGCAGGCACGGTCGTGGCGACCGAGATGCTCATAGCGACAGAGGCCACGCCAGCCGCGGTGTTGGCGACCGAGGTTGGAGTAAGCGACACGCTGATGACCGTCCCCGCCTTCGAGATCGTAAGGGTCGAAGGCTTGGCCGTCACGGTGTAGTCGCCGACGTTGGCCCCGAGCACGGTGGGAACCACCGAGTAGCTACCCACATTCAGGACCGACGATTTCGGAGGTGTAAAGGTTGCGCCGAAGCCGTCTCCGTTCTGTGCTCCGGTGATCACCGCGTTTGCCCCGTAGCTGATGTTGGGGGCACCGTACAGGGCGGTGAAGTTGGGAATCGTGTACGTCAACGGGGCCGCGTTCTCCAGCACCACGGCTGATCCTCCACCCGAGAAGACGGATGGCGGGAAGCCGAAGGCGCAGGCACCGGTACCGCTAAAGGTAACCACGACCGGATACGAGCCAATCGGGGTGGTAGCCTTGGCCGCGCTTCCGAATGAAGCAGTGATCCCAGCCGGCAGAGCTGGCGCCACCGAGCCGACGGGCACCGGTGCTGCCGATCCGTAGGTAAAGGTTAGTTGAGCGGCCGTCGACGTCACCGTCGCCGTCTCCACTGGGGACGCCTGAGCCGCGACCAGGATCGGAGCCGCCTGGGTCGCGGTGTTCAGCGTGTCGCCGGTGTAGTTCGCGGAAATCGTGTATTGCACACCCGCCGCCAGCGGCAGGCTGAAGCTTGCCGTGGCTGTACCGCCGGAGCCGGACAAGGGCATCGTCACCGAGTTGCCCGTTCCGCAGTTATTGACGTTCCCGTTGGCAGCGTCGACCGCAAAGGTAAAGACGACATTCCCGGTTGGCGTTACGCCGGAAAGGTGCGGCTGGGTTACGGTCGCGGTGATGACGTCCGGCCCCGGAGGAGCGGGCGTCAGACCCAGCGAGGAGCTCAGCACAATGTTGACCAGCGGCTGCTCGCCGGTGGCCTGCAACTGAAGTTGCGGGGAGCTACCCGACCCAGCCGCCACATTCACGCTCTCGTTCTCAGTTAGCTGGTTGTCGGCCGTGGGAGTGAAGGTCGGCGAGATGGTGCAGGTAAGGCCCGCCGGAAGAGGGCTGGTGCAGGTACTCGTGATGTTGTACGCAGGGTTTCCGGTGCCGCCGGTAGTCGACAGGAACGGCGAGCCCAGGGTGACAGGCTGGTTGCCAATGTTCGTCACCGTCAACACGCAAGGCGTGGTGTTGCCGATGTTGAACCCATCGCTGAGAATGGTTCCCGAGCACAGAGGCTGTGCCCCTGCCGCAAGATCCTGCGGCACATCGCCAAATTGGGAGAGCGCGCCGAAGTTGACGGTCGGATTCAGCCGGTTGTCAAACAGGACCTGCTTGTTGCCGGTGTCGGCAACATACAGGTTTCCACTCTGGTCCAGGGCGACTCCAGCGGGGGCCTTCATGCCGATGAAATTGAGCGCGAATGGCGTCGAACCGGGGCCGCTCGCCGAGGGTATTTCCACGACCGCGTTGGCCGTGGCGTCGGTGACGTACAGATTGCCGGCTCCATCCACCGCGACCCCGTTCGGCGTCTTCACGCCCGAGCCAACCTGGCTGGGGAATTGCGTTCCCGGCACGTTTACCAGGTCGCCGCCGCCCGGAGGCAGTACGATAATCTGCGAACTGGGGTTCTTGGTGTCCGCAACGTAGATGTTCCCCATCGAGTCGACCGCGACCGCAACCGGGTTCTTGAACTGCGGAGCGCCCGGGTAGGACAGCAGCGGAACGGCTCCGCCCAACGCAGGGTTCGAAGGAATCTCCACTACCGCCGAGTTGCCGGTGTCTGCAACGTAGACGTTGTTCCAGACATCGACCGCCAGGCCTTGCGGCGCATTGAAGGCGTATTGCGGAGGAGGTGTAGTTCCGGCGCCGATAGCGGTGCTGTCCCCCGAGATCCACACGTTGTTGCCAAGCACGGTCTGCGTGCTGGTGAGCGGGTTCACTTCCAGGACCCGGTTGTTGCCGGTGTCGGAGATATAGACATTGCCCGCGGTATCGACAGCAACGCCCATCGGGCCTTTCAGCCCGGTGCCGATCGTGCTCTGGACGGCGCAGGTTGAGGCGGGCTTGCAACTGACCACCCGGTTATTGCCTGGATCCGCAATATAGCCGGTGCCAGACGAGCTGACCGCGATCCCGGCAGTAGTGCCGAGACCGGTGGCCGGAATGGTCGTCGCCGTTCCGCCGTCGACCGCCAACTGAGCGCCGACTCCGACGCCATACAGCGGGAAGCTGTAGACCGAGTTATTAGCGGTGGTGACCTTCAACTGCGCCTGCCGGACTCCCGGTGCTTGAGGATTGAAGGACACGTAGACCAAGCAGTCGTAGTCTTGAACGACGGTTGCGATCGGCGCAGCTCCCAACTCGGTGCACGAGGGAAGACCCGCATACATCGAGAAGTTGGCCGTGGTGGCGTTGAACGCGTAGGCTTCGGTGCTGGCCTGGATCAGCGAGCCCATCGGGAACTCAGGATCGGTGGTGTCGATGCAGAAATCAGTGGTATTGGTGCTGGTGCATGCCGCAGCGCCACCGATCGTGAAGGCCGTCGTCGAAGCTCCCGTCAAGTTTGCGGCGTTGACCGCGGGGCCGATCTGGGGAGGATTGTTCGCGTTGAAATGGACCTGGATCGGCTGCACCACCGGACTGGCCTGAACTCCGGCCGAACCGCAGGGAGAGGTGAAGCAGGTATTGGGCAGCGGCGTCAGCGTACCTACTGCCGTTGCCGGGAACACCGTGCCGAGTTGGAGCTCGCGCACCAACTGCCCGCCGCCATCACCGATGTAGATGTTGCCCAGTCCGTCGGACACCGTGTAGTGAACGCCGCCGCTGTAATACGCGAGAATTGAGGGACAGCCGTCCGCCTGCGGATCGTAGGTCTGCGGGCCTGAGGTCCAGGGATGTCCGGATGCCCCATAGACGCAATACCACGGGTTAGTGAAGGTGGCCGGTGAAGTAAAGTTCGAGCCTATTCCGGACACCGACGCGGTCGCGCGCTGGTGCTGCGATCCGAGGACTCCGACGGCAAGTCCAGTGTACTGATCGACGCGTTCAATCTCGGGATAGTGGTTGTCGTTGAACCAGAAGGTGCCGAAAGCATCCGGCAGCAGCGAACTCGGTCGAATGTCCAGGTCTTCGTTGGTCACAGCGAGAACATCCGGGAAGCTGCCCGGCAGGGAGCTGGAAATGGCTGGGTTGCCGAGCACGACATACGCGTTGCCGTAGGTGAGCGGCAGCTCAGCCGGCGCGTTGGGAGGAGTTGCCCCGGGGCCGAAGGATCCGGCCAGCAAAGGCGCTTCCACGGTAAGCAGATTGGTCAGCGGAGCTCCGCCGGCGTAATCCGCCTGCCCGTAGATTCCCGGAGGTCCGGTGCCGCTGCCGGTGCCGTTGAGCTGATAGAGGTTGCCCCATGCGTCTGCCTGGCCCTCTCTGTACTGGCTGTTGAAGACGGCCTGGTTCGCCGGACCGTTGATGCCGGTGTTGACCGTTGAGGTTGTACTGCCGGAGTAAACCGAGGCGCAGGCGATCGTCGCCGGCCCGCAGCCGGTAAGGACCTTCATGTACCCGGGCTGTACCTGGTACTGGAAAAACGTCTGGGTGGTGGCCTGGGTGTTGATCACGCGGATGGTCGAGTTTGAAGTATCGGCCTCGTAGATGTTTCCCGCGCTGTCGAGCGAAAGAAAGCTGTCGCCGTGGAGCTGAGCGGCGGGATAGCCTGCGCCGGTCGGGGGGTTGGCGCTGTTCTCAAATGCAAACACATTGTCAGGACCCGGGCTGCCCAGCGAGCCGGTGCAGGAGGAGAGGTTAATCGTCCCGGCAATGTGGTACACATAACCCGGCAGCACAGTGCCCCCGGAGGCCGTGACTCCGGCGGGATTCACCAGCTTGATGAAGTTCGCAACCTGGGTGCCGCCGCGGTAGATCACGGAGATGACAGCTTGGGTCGCATCGTCGAAGTAGACATTGCCATACGCGTCCACGGCGATGCCCGCGAGATTGCCTCCAATGGGGTTCCCGGCGGCGGGAACTCCGTCCGCGCAGCCGCTGGTGCGCACGGTGCACGACGTGCCGCTGCATCCCTTGGGAATAACGCCCGCAATCGTCGTGATCAGTCCGGTCTGGGCATTGACTTCGCGGATCACGTCATTGCCGGTGTCGGTAATGTAGACGTTTCCAGCCGAGTCGACCGCCTGCCCAAAGGGCGCATTCATGACCGCAGCCCCCGACTGGCGGATGAGCGACGGTGTCGCAATCGCGCCCTCCCCGGCAAAGCCGACCGGCGCCGTCACCAGACCAGTCGGGAACAGGGGCGTCCCGGCAATGGTGTTGATGGTGTACGGAACCAGCAAGGGGGCGATGCCAACGTTAGCAGCAAGCGCAGCTCCCACTCCGCCTACAAAGAAGACCATGGCTACTGTCAGTTGGAGGAGCGCTCGCGTCGAGACGATGTGTTTGCGAAAGAGCATCGGGGTCACCTGATCCTTGATAAGTGCATTTGCGATCCGGCAGACTGAGCAACAGCGCTCTATATCCGCCGGTTGATTTCCTGGCTGATTTCCCATGGGAAATGGTTTCCAAAAATAAGCGGCATAATACGACTTGGCGCAAAAGACTTGCAAGAGAAATCTTCGCAGCCGCTTACCGCTTGAGGACGAGCGCCTAAGGTCCATCTTTCCCCCCAGGCAGGCTGGCCGGCCGCGCCAGTTTCTTCGGCACGGTCAATGGGATCTCCAGCGTACCCACATTGTCGGACACGCCGTCGAGAACGCCTACCCGGAGAAACGTCTCCCCGGGGGGCAGGTCGATCTGTTGAAAGGGCTGAAACGGCTTCTGCAGAAACTTCTGATACTGCTCCGCCGTCAAAGGCGCCGAATTGATGGTTTGGCTTAGCCCTGTGATCAGCTTGCCGTAAACATCGTACGCGGCAAGGTCGATTGCGAGGGAGCACTTGCGGGTCCCGCCCGGACCCTCGGCAAACGTGATCTGCCTGGAGGGAACAAGGTATTGAACGTCGTAGCGGACCAGCGGCTTGCCCGCCAGTTTGGCATCCAGCGTCCCCCGCACCGCATCGGTGGGCTTGACCGGGTCCGTGCTGGGCGCCACCCGAACATCAAATAGCACCTGGCTTGAGGTTGGCACGCCCCGAGCCATGGAAGCCTGCATGTTGTTTCCGTACGGCTCGGGGGCGGTTGTCGCCAGCGTCAGCAGGGGCGTGATCGCGTTGTGCAGAATGTCGTCCGCGTTGTACCCATTGCGGTACGACAGATGGACGTCCGGCTGATCCACCTCCACATTAATCGAGTGGTATCGTCCGTTGTACTCGGGGTCCGGAGGAACGTAGGAAATGCTGTAGTAGTTGGACCCGTTCCCGATCGCCTTGGCCACCGCCGTCTTCAGGTCGTTGGTGTTGTAGAAGGCAGTCCCGCCGGTCGCCTCGGCTACCGCCTCCATCCCCAACAGTTCCCCGCTCTTCTTCCGCTGGTACGCAAGCTGATTGGTTGCAACTCTGGCGGCTGTGTTCTTGTTGATCGTCGTGAGTTCCTGGTCGGCGCCGCCGGCAGGATCGCTGAACAGCTTGCGCGCGTCCACCGGGTACACCGCAACCTCGGCCGCAGTCAGCAGGTCGGTCGTCTTGCGCAGGTCCTTGGCGTAATCGGTCATCCCCTCCAGGTCGTCCATACCTCCCGTGGGGAAGATATTCAGCTGCAATCCCCCGGTAAACCAGATCAGGTTCTTTCGTCCCTTGATCCCGGCCACATAGGCCGCAATCTGGTTCAGCGCCTCCAGCGTCATCCGGTTGCGGATGTCCTGCTGGGTGGTGGTCAGGTCGTTCTCGAACTGCTGCACCATGGCGGCGGCGTCGTCGTTGCCGAGGTCCGTCTGCGCATCCGCCTGGTCGTCCAACACGGAACTGCTGTCGTTGTCGGTAAACGGCGAAGGTAAGGCCCGGTTCTTCTTGCTGTCGACGGCCGCGATCAGAATTTCCGGATCGGCGGTGAATCCCTGCAGCACGCGCAGGCTGCTGGACAAGCCCAGGACCGCGACCCGCGTACCTCGGGGCATGCTCTTCAGGTACTTCATCGACTCCTGCTTCATGGCGACCTGGTCCACCGGAGCGGTGTTCAAGGCGTCCAGCAACAGGATGTTGACCGCACTGGTGGTCGGCGACGGCTGATCGTTGGTGTACACGCTGGGCGGCAGCTTGGGCGGATTGCGGGCCGCCGGCGGCAAGTCTTCGCGGACTTCAAGGAAGTTGCGCACCGGCTGCGGATTGCCGTCTTCCTTAACCGTGAAGTCGGATTGCTTCAGACCGTGGACCGGCTGGCCCTTGGCGTCCGCCACCGTCACATCCACCACGGTCAGCCGCGAATACACTTGCAGCGTCGCGGTGCCCGGTGCCTGGGGGGTGCTCGATGCCTGGGCGGTCTGGGGCGCGGCGGCAGCCGATCCCGGCCGCTGTGGCCCACCCGCGGCTGCGGGATTTCCAGCCCCCTGCCCGGTTTGGCCCCATCCCGCCGGGTGCCAGACCAGTCCGGACGCGGCCGCGAACAGTGCCAAAGCGGCAAAAACCGCCCTGCCCAGCCGCATGGGGGAGGGGTTGCCGGTGCGGCCCGTCGCGGAGGCACCTTCACCCCGTTCTTCTGCGGGGGGCGCGTCGAGGTGTGTTTTGGTATGGATCTTGAACTCCAGGAGGTGCCGTCGGTCCGGTCCCACGATGGTCTTCAGCCGTCCTTAACAGGCCGAACCGGTGCCGCCACTTTCCAGTGGAAACAAATTCAGTGTTGAATCTGGGCAAAAACAAAGTAGCATGTTGCAGGAAGCTTTGAAAACTTAATTCTTCCCTGTACCGCTCCGCCCCAACTTGTTCGGGCAGCGCGTTGCAGGGCCGACTGAACATCGCGAATCCGTTTCAACGGGAAAACATTTTCTTATTGACAATGACTGCCGAAAACAAATACTTTTTTCGCGTTCAGGCTCATCAGTAATTTTATGTTTCTAGTCATCGGCGCAAGGTTTTTGGGGGATGCTCATTTGGAAACGACAGGCATCCAGACCCAACACCTTCCAGCGCAAAAATCAGATGGAGCAAAATTATGTATCGCAACTCGACAGTAGGGTCTTTGCCGCTCGGGCTTTCACGCCGTCTTCTCGCACAATGCTCCTCCCTCTTCGCCTGCGGGTTGGTCATCGGAGGCCTGATGCTGTTCGGGAGCTCGTCGCTTGAAGCTCAGGACACCGCCGGCGGCGGCATCCAGGGAACCGTCACCGATGCCAACGGCGCTGGTGTGCCCAAGGCAGAGGTCACCGCTACCAATACGGATACCGGGGTCGCGGTCACCAAGCTCACCAGCAGCTCCGGGACCTATTTGCTCTCGCCGTTGCAGCCTGGCCCGTACAATGTCGAGGTCGTCGCCACCGGCTTCCAGCGGCTGCTCCAGGAAAACGTTACGGTCGATGCCAGCTCGATATTGGGGTTGAATCTGAAGCTCACGGTCGGCGCCAAGGACACCACCATCACGGTCACCGACGCTCCGCCGTTCATCAACACCACCGATTCCACCCTCGGCGGCACCATCGAGAATGAGCTCTATTCGCAGCTTCCGCTCTCCATGAATGGCGGCGCGCGCGATCCGACAGCCTTCCAGTACCTGATGCCCGGCGTGCAGGAAAACCCGGCCAACGACAACGGAACCGGCGCCAATAACGGTAACTCGGGTATTTACGGAGGCACTGGCCAGACCAACCTCAATGAAAACTACATCGAGGGCGTGCCGGTAGCCAACATCGCCCAGCAAGGCAGCAGCAATCCCGTCGCAAATGCGGTTTCCGTCGACGCAGTCGATCAGTTCTCGGTGCAGACCAGCACCGCCTCCACCTCGTTCGGCGGGGCCGGGTCCACCAACTACACCATCAAGGCCGGCGGCAACCAGTTCCACGGCAGCGCTGTCGACTTCATTCGCAACACCGACTTCGACACCTGGGGCTACTTCTCGAAGGTGCCCGCGGCCAGCGGCATTGCGGAAAAGCCGGGCGAGCACCAGAACCAATACGATATTTCTCTCGGCGGTCCCATCTTCAAGGACAAGCTCTTCTTCTTCGGCGACTACTCGGGTTTCCGTTACACCAAGATCAGCAACACGCCCCAGTACATCACCATCCCCACGACGGCCGAGCGCCACGGCGACTTTACCGATGTGTTGGGCACCTCCACCGGCAACATTGTGGATCCCACCCTCGGCTCCTTCGGTTCGCGTCCGGCGTTCCAGGGATTGGGAGCGAACGGCGTTCCCACCTACAACGTCATCCCCACCTCCGAGATCTCCAGCATTTCGACGTTTCTGGCCAGTGCGCTTCCCGCGCCCACCAATCTTTCCACCTATAACAACTACCTCGCGTCCCTGCCCCAGGCCAACAACAACTACAGCGTGGACGCTCGTCTCGACTACACTCTGAACTCGCGCAGCCACTTCTCGCTGGTGGCCGTGGGCGGCAATGTCGGTTACGGCGGCGAGCCCTTCTACAACACCCAGACGCAGCTTCCCGTGCCCTATGCACAGGGCCAGTTCACCAACCAGAAGACCGCATCCGGCATCTTCTCCTTCATCTACAACATCTCGAATGCCCTTATTAACACCCTGAAGTACGGATACAGCCGCAATTGGGGCCAGGGATTCTCGCTGACCCAGGGCACCAAGTACAACAGCACGGCCGCCGGCATCAACAATCTGCCTCCGGGCAACGCCGCGGCCAGCATGCCCCAGATCACCTGGGGCGCGGGCAGCGGTCCGCAAGTTCCGTTCGAGTGGTACTCCACCGCCAACACCGGCCCCAAGGCCACCAACTCCTTTGTCCTGCAGGACGCGCTGCAATGGGTCAAGAACCGCCACAACATCACCTTCGGTGTCCAGATTTCGTGGGATGAGACCAACGGCGGAAGCTACGGCGGATTCAGCAACACGCTGGGCTTGAACTACAGCGCCTACTCCACGCAGCCCTGCACCGCAGGCAGCAACAGCGTGGCCTGCAACAGCCCCGCCGGCGTCGACGGCGACGCCTACGCCAGCTACCTGGTCGGGGCGGTCTTTACCGGCTCGGTTCAGACCCAGAGCATTCAAGACGTCGGAGCACGTTACCGGCCGATCGAGCCTTACATTCAGGACAACTGGCAGGTGAGCCCCAAGCTGACCCTGAATCTGGGGATTCGCTACAGTTACCTCCAGCCCTATCACGAGGTCCATGACCGCCTCGCCTTCCTTAACGACAGCATCATCAATCCCATCGTCGGCGTTCCCGGAGTACTGGAGTTTGCCGGCTTCCCCAACATCAATCAGTTCACCAACCTCCCACCCGCTGGGACGTTTCCAGGTGAAACTGCTCAGCAGCAGTACAACGCATACGCGCCCTATGAGTGCCACTGCACCACCCCAGTCAAGCCCTATCGCAAAAACTACCAGCCGCGTCTAGGCTTCTCCTACGCCTACACTCCGACCACCGTCTTCGCCGGCGGTTTTGCCGTCAACCTCACCCACGCCGGCGGCGTAGGCGGCAACGCGGGAGCTACCCAGGGCACCGGAAACAATTCAGAATTTGGCATATCCACCGGCGCGGGTTCGGGCAGCAGCACCGCCGATCCGGGCTTCTACCTGAATCCGGGTCTCGCGAGTCCGCCCAATGCCCAGATCAAGCCCCCAATCCAGGGCACCAATCCCCCAGCGGTGAATGGCGTCCTCGGGCCGACCATTGCCTGCGTCTCGGCCGGCACCTGCAGCGCTCTTTCGGCGGTGTATCCCTGGAATGTCCCGGGGACCGCGATCAACCCACTCTCAACCACGGGCGACTACAACTTTACCGCCTACTTCCCCGACCACCTGAACGATTACGCCTGCAGCACCGGAGACAATATCTCCTGCAATCCTCAAGGCGTCAACTTTGCCGACCCCTACTATGGCGGGCGCGGTCCGCAATACATCAGCTATAACTTCTCCCTGCAGAAGATGATTAACAAGAAGGCGGTTCTCAGCGTCGCCTACTCCGGCTCGCAGACCCACTTCCTGCCCGGCGGCTCTGGCCGCGGTCCTGCGCAAAACACTATCTCGCCGGATTATGCCGAGCAATATGGAGGGGCCCTGTCCAGCGGCTGCTCCACCGGGTGCACCCTTCCCTACCCCGGGTTCACCGGCCAAAACGCGACTCTCTTCCAGGCTTTGAGGCCCTACCCGCAATTCGCAGGATTTACCGATCTGTGGGGCGATACGGGAAATGCCGCTTACAACTCACTCCAGATCCAGGTCACTCAGCGGCCATGGCACAACCTTTCCGGCTTCGTCAACTACACCCGCGCCAAGGAGATTGACGACACCGGCAACCACCGGACCCAGTATCCAGTGGGTGCGCAGGACGGAAACTTCACCAGGACCTACACCGCGAACCAGATCGACCGCGCTCTAGGCGCCAACAACCAGACCAACGCATTCAACCTGACCTGGAGCTACACCTTCCCGTTCGGCCGCGGCCAGGCGTTCCTCGCAACCAACCGGATCGGCGGTCTCATCGCCGGCGGCTGGCAGCTCTCGGGTATCTACCGGTATCGTGACGGCTATCCCCTGCAGGTCACACAGAGCGGGGGCTGCGTGATGAACGCCGTCGCCGGCCAGGGAACCTGCATGCCCGACTACGTCCCCGGCTTCAACAAGAATCAGGTACGCACCAACGGCAGATGGGGCCGCGGCCCCGGCGCCAATGCCGGTACCCCCCAGAGCGGCATTCCCGCAATCAACTACATCAACCCCAACGCCTTCGAATGCCCCGACTCTTCTCCGCAGGCCACTACTTACACCTGCGGCGGAACGCCGGAACCGAACACCACCGACAAGATGGGCAACATCGCCCGTACCGCTCCCTACGGCCTGACCGGGCCCGGATGGTGGGACATTCAGCTTGGCCTTCGCCGTACCTTCAACGTTCGTGAAACCGCCACCCTCCACCTGACCTTCCAGGTTGAGGCGGATGTGGACAACGCCACCAACTCCACCTTCTTCAACCTGTCCAGCGCCTCCTGGAACAGCTCGTCCTTCGGCCAGATCTCCGGCCAGAACAAGAGCATCCAGCCGCGCGACTGGCAATTCGCCGGCCGCTTCCGCTTCTAGCTGGATCTGAACCTTAACCCGATGGCGGCCATGCCCAGCATGGCCGCCATTCTCTTTGTGGCCATCCGTTCCCAACTGGTCGACAATCCCGGCAATCGCAGGGTCGCTGCACGGAGCCCTGCCGTCTTACCCGGCTCCGGCCCGCGCCCGTATAGCAAACGCCATCAGGAAAGCCGTCAGGCCGGGCTCCATTCAACCGCCGCGCAGCATCCCCAGCAGCAACACCGCCAGCACGGTCAGGCTGATCGCTACGTACAGCCGGTCGCGCTCCAGGGCAAACGCAATCACCGCAAAGATCACCCGGCAGATGGGCGTCGCCACCAGCAACAGGATGCCGAGCTCGATAATTGCAGACGCGTCGCCGCGTGCAATTCCATTCAGTAGCGCCGCCGGGTGACGCAGCGCAACCGGCCGGGCGGCAAATACGCGGTAGTTTGCTGCTGCGCCGGCATGCGCAAACAGATACATCACGCCGCCCACCAGTACCACGGTCGCGGCCAGCAGCACTCCCACCTGCAACAACCGCCCCATGATGGACTCCATGCGCGCGTCGTTGAAGGCGCCCGCGGTTGCATGCTGTTGGTCCCCGGCAGCCGGGCCGCGGGGGGCGGACAGCGGCGAATTCGGATTCATCGTCATACCTTTCCCAGCCAGCCGTTCACGATCATCTCAATTCCCAGCGCCATAATCACAACCGCGAACACGGTTCGCAGCAGCGAGACCCGGCTGTGGACCATGGCTTTCGCTCCCAGCAGCGAGCCCGAGAGCACGCCCAGCATAACCGGAAACGCGAGCCCCGGATTGACGTACCCGCGAGCGAGGTAGATGCCCGCACTGGCCGCCGCCGTTACCCCGATCATGAAGTTGCTGGTGGTCGTCGAAACCTTGAAAGGAATGCGCATGATCTTGTCCATCGCCAGCACCTTTACCGCGCCCGACCCGATGCCCAGCAACCCCGACAGTACGCCCGCCCCGAACATGGTCGCGAACCCCGCAGGAATCCGGTCCACCTGGTACGAGCTTTTCTTTCCGTGCGGTCCGTCCGGATAGGCCGCCGACATTCTCAGCCTGTCCGACCACGGGTTATCGAAGGTGTTCCCTTCATCGTGATCCATTTCGCTGCGCGAGAGCCAGGCCGAATAGATCAGCACCACGCCAAAGATCATCGCCAGCGCGCGGGTCGGCGCGCGCGTCGCCAGGAATGCGCCAAACACCGCACCGAAGGTGGTGGCAACCTCGAGAAACATGCCGATCCGCACGTTCGAATAGCCCTCGCGAACATAGGCGGCAGCCGCGCCGGACGAAGTCGCGATCACCGAAATCAGCGACGCCCCGATCGCGTAGCGCATGTCAACGTGGAAGACCAGCGTCAGCAGGGGAATCAGCACCACCCCGCCGCCCAGACCGGTGAGCGCGCCCAGCAAGCCGGCAAGAAACGATCCAGCGAACACAAGAAGAGTGAAAGAGAGCAGCGGCATCCGGCCTCAGCACGATTATTCCATGGACCCGCTTGACGCCCGCCTGCGTCGTGGCATTTGCTCGCCCGAAATCACTTGGGCAGACGGACGATGCGCACGTCCTGTGCGACTTCACGGGGCAGATCGAAGGCCTTCGCTGAGCGGCCGATCCGCACCGAATAGCCTTCCGACGACGTGCTCTTGCTCACCCGCAGCAGGGCCCCCGGCGTGATGCCGCAGGCCTCGATCAACCGCAGATTCTCAGCGTCCCGGTCGGACACGCTGTCGATCACAAACGTCCCATCCCGCACCACGTCGGCCAGCAGCATCGACTCCCGCGCCGCCATCTCCCCCTCAATAGTCGGAATCGAGTGCCCGTGAGGATCGATCTTGGGGTTCCCGAGTTTCGCCGCAATCCGTTCCTCGAACCGTTCCGAGATGAAGTGTTCGAGCCGCTCCGCCTCGTCATGCACCTCTTCGATCGGATAATCCAGCACTTCATATAGAAACGTCTCAATCAGGCGATGGTGGCGCACGATCTCCAGGGCGCGGCGCTTCCCCGCCAGCGAGAGTTGCACCCCGCCATGCCGCTGGTACTCCACCAGCGGCGCCGGCGCAGCCGCCAGCTTCTGCAGCATGTTGGTCACCGAGGCAGGGGCGACGCGCAGCTTTTCCGACAGCGACTTGATGGTCACCCGCTTCTCCTCGCGCCCTCCCAGCGTCAGGATGGCCTTCAGATAGTTATCCACCGATTCGGTGTTGCCGTTCGCCTGTCGGCCTGCTGGCATGCCAGGTCTCTCCCGATCTCCTTTTTAGTTTGACTCATTTCCACTATTTAGGTATACCTAAATAGTAGGCGAGCCTAATTTTGTGCCGTGCGCACCCCGAACGACCCCTGCCCCTCTGGTCGCCTCCGGCACCGCACAAACGGGCTCGACTCTGCGCAGGAGCGGGATGCCCGGTCTTCACCCAACGCGATCGGAATCTGCGGCCCCGGCTGCTGAAATTGAGACGGTCCCACCCCTGGCATCCCCACTCGAAACCGCGTCGTCCGACACTTCGGTTGCCCCGCCGCGCGGCTTCCTGCCCAACTTCCACCGCAACGAGATGTGGGCCTACTTCGGTCCGGCATTCGTCGCTTCGGTCGCGTATATCGATCCCGGCAACTTCGCCACCAATATCCTGGGCGGCACGCAGTTTGGCTACCGCCTGCTCTGGGTCTTGCTCTGGTCGAACGCCATGGCCATGCTCATCCAGTATCTCTCCGCGAAGCTGGGCATCGTCACCGGCCTCACCCTGCCGCAGAACTGCCGCAGGTATTTCTCGCGGCCCGCGACCCTCGGTCTCTGGATCGCCGCGGAGATCGCCGCGGTCGCCACCGACCTGGCCGAATTCCTGGGCGCGGCCATCGGCCTCGATCTGCTCTTCGGCCCGCTGCTTTACGCTCACGGCTTCACCCCGAAGGAATCTCTCCTCATCGCGGCGCTCGTCTCCACGGTTCTCGTCTTCGCCATCCTCGCTCTCGACCTCGCCGGATTCCGCTGGCTGGAGCGCGCCATCATGGGCTTCGTCGCCATCATCGGCGTCTCTTACGCCTTTGAGGTCTTCCTCGTTCATCCCGACTGGAAGCTCGCGACCATCCATACCCTGCTGCCCACGCTCGACCGCTCCTCCGCGCAAAACTTTCACGACAGCATCTACGCCGCGGTTGCCATGCTCGGCGCAACGGTGATGCCGCACGTTGTCTATCTCCACTCCGCGCTGGTGCAGCCCCGGCTCAAGGAACTCACCGGCTCCGCGCTTCCGGCCAGCGAAACGCTCGAAGACCTGGCGGCCCGTAATCAGCCCACGCTGTTTCCACGCCGCCACATCCTCAGCCGTTTTCTCAAGTTCGAACTCATCGACGTGTTTGTCGCCATGAACGGCGCCTGGCTCATCAACTCCGCCATGATCCTGATGGCAGCCGTTGCCTTTGTTCACACCAGCAATCTGCAGCCCACCATTCAGGAGGCGTACCACACCCTCGGCCCGCTCTTCGGATCGCTCGCCGCCACCGTCTTCGCGGTCGCGCTGCTCTGCTCTGGCTTGTCGTCCTCCACTGTCGGCGTCATGGCCGGTCAAGTCATCATCGAGGGCTTCCTCGACATCAAATTCCCCATCTTCCTGCGCCGCGCCATCACCGTCATTCCGGCCGTCGCCATCATCGCCACCGGCCTCGACCCGCTGCGTATCCTCGTGCTCTCACAGGTTGTCCTCAGCTTCGCGCTTCCCTTCGCACTTATCCCTCTGCTGATGCTCACCAGCCGCGCAGACGTTATGCGCAGCTTCGCCAGCGCGCGGCGCACCCGCATCGCCGGCTGGCTCACGGTTGCCGTCATCATCGCCCTGAATGCCATCCTGCTCGGCCAACTCGCATTCAGCTCTTAGAACCGTCCAGCCAAGGTATAACCATCCAAAACAAACGGCAGGACAAGCCAACCTGGCCAGTCCTGCCGCTTCATCACATTCACCCCGCGGCTAGCTGTGAGGCTTGTCGTCTTTGTGTTGGTCGGCCTGCGGTTGCGGATGGGCCGCAGGGGCCGGTCGCGCCTGCGGTTGTGGCGCCGGTCGCGCCTGCGGTTGCGGGGCTGGTCGCGCCTGTGGCTGAGGTGCCGGTCGCGCCTGTGGCTGCGGCTGTGCCTGCCTTGGTTGCGGTTGCGGAGCTGGCCTGGCCTCCGGTTGTGGAGCTGGCCGAGCCTGCGGCTGAGGAGCGGGACGCGCTTCCGGAGCCGGTCGAACCGGTACATTCGGCTGTTGCTGCCTCACCTGTGGCTCTGCCTGCCTTTGCTGCGGCTGAGGCTCTGCCTGCCGTTGAGGTTCTGTCTGCCGCATCTGAGGCTGGACTTGACTCTGCCTCACCTGCGGCTGGGGCTGGCTCTGCTGCGGCTGACCCTGCCTCATCTGGGGCTGCGCTGGCCCAGGCCTTGCTTCGTTGCGAGCCGCAGGTTGCGCCGCCGGTCCCGCAGCCCTGGGCAACGCCGGCGGCGGCGTGCGGTCCGCAACCACCGGACGCGCATTCACCGTCACTGCCGGCCTTCCCTTGTTCGCGCTGTAGAACTGCGCTTTGTTCTGCGCCGCTTCATGCTCGACCTGCACCTGCGACGCCATGGGCGCATTGCGTTGCTCGTGCAGCACGGCAACCTCCGCTGCCCTCGGCTGCGCCTGGATGCCGCCACGCCCGCCGTTGAAGCTGACCCGGTTGCTGCTCGCACCATTCTCTGTCCTGTTATTGACGACCACGTTGTGCACGTAAACATTGCGGATCACGCTGACGTTAACGCGGTTGACGGAAGTGTTGTAGTAGAACTGGCCGCCGTTCCAGTAGCCGCCATAGTATCCATAGCCGGTGTACCCGTAGCCGTAATCGATGCCGCCATAGAACCCGATGTGCAGCCCCCAGAACCCGTGATGGAAGCGATAGTATCCGCCCACAAATCCCCAGTATCCCGGAGTCCACAGCGCGCCCACATACGGAGCATCCACCCAGTAGCCGGGAACCCAGTAGTATCCTCCCGGTCCCCACGCCCAGTAGCCCGGAGTCCATAGATAGTTCGGGTCGGGAGCGGGCGGCTGATCGTAGTCCGGCAGCGGCGGAGGCGGTTCAGTCGCCTGCGCATCGGTCAGGTCGCTTGCGTACGGGTCGGCCTGCTGATCGCCGGGTTGGCCGTTGTCATAGCTCTGATCGCCCGCGTAGGGCGCCTGCTGTTGCGGACCGTAGTCCTGCCCCTGCTGTTGGGGCTGATACTGCACATTCTGCGCCAACACCTGCGCTGGCGCGCCGCTCGCCGGCGCCATGTTCGCATCGGCCGGATCGCCCGCATTCTGGTCAACAGGATTTCCCGCGGCATTCTGTGCGGAGTTGCCGTGGCAACCCGCAATACTCCATACCAGCGCCAGGCCCAGCGCCACTCCAGCCCAATTTCGTGTCCCGCACTTCATCATCGATCTCCGATCGTTCGCGTCCGCAGATGGTTCCGCGGCTCTTATGGGTAAGATGCGCATTTCGCGGCGCACAGACGCCCGACCCAGAAATAGCTCCAGGTTTCCACACAAAGCGTCCAAGAAGGCACGAAGTGCTTACTTTGCCGGGTATTCCACCGTCTCACCCGTCCGCGAATTCGTCACCGCAAGGGTGCCGTCCATGCGCACCGTCAACTTCAGGTAGTTCGCCGCGTCCGGTCCCGGCAGATTCGCAATTCGCGAATCCGCGGCATTCTTCGCATCGGGCACCTCGGCCGTGTGCAACTGCCACAGGTCCTTCAGCCGCGAAGTCCCCTCAATCGTCACATATGTCGAAGGCGCGCCGCCCTTGTGCGGGCCGTTGTCCATGATCGCCACGCGCGGAGCAATCGCATCCACCAGCGCAGGGCTGCCGCTGCGGTCCAACCCATGGTGCGACACGATGTACACATCGAACTTACCGATCTTGTTGACCGGACACATCAGCCCCCGCTCCTTCGCCCAGGTCAGGTCGCCCAGGTCCAGAATCCGCGTTTTGCCGAACGTGATCACCATCCCCAGCGAGCGGTCGTTTTCGCTGTTCTCCGCCTCCTTCACCGGCGAATTCGCACAGGCCGCATTCGGCCCGCCACCTGCCGCCAGCGCGCTCTTCAGCGGTTGCCCGATTACCTCGCCGTCCCCGCTCACCACCTCCACGTGCATCCCCTTCACCGGCAGCACATCGCCCGGCTTCACGGTAAGGTGATCGGCGTGGCTGTCAGCCAGCACCTTCTGGTATGCGTCGTAGACTGCGACCGTCGCCTTGCCTTCCGCGCCCTCGGTCTGGCGATTCACGCCGTGGTCAATGAACCGCCCCACCGGGATCAACGCCGCCAACTGCGGCAGCCCGCCCACATGGTCGGTGTGGTAGTGGGTGATCACCAGGTTATCGATCCTGGTCACGCCGGCAATCTTCGCCATCGCCGCAATCCTTCCGGCATCGCGAGGCGCGCTGGGGTTGCGCGGATCGGGATTGCCCGTGTCCACCAGCAGGCTCTCTCCCGTGGGCATCACGAAGAGCGTCGACTGCCCGCCCTCCACATCCACGAAGTAAACCTGCAACTCGCCGTTGCCGCTCTTCGCCGCAGCAGTCTTCGTCGCACCGCTCTGCGCCCACGCCGATCCACCCACCGCAAGCAACACGGCCAACCCCGCACTCCATAGTTTTCCCATGCGCATTCCCGCCTCGCCTGAACGAAGATCGCCGCCCAACAGCCAGCTTTGGCATCATCGCACAAACCACCGGCCATTTTCTTCGGAACCGCTCACTCACCGTCGTATACTTCCCGTGCCGCCCCTCCCCACGAAGCCGTGCCCCGGATCGAGAGTGACCAAATGACTCTGCATTCCCTGCTCTTATCGCGCCGCCTGCTCCCATTCGCCGTGACCCTCCTCTTCTCCACCGCGAGCGCACACGCCCAACTCGCGCACAAGGGGCCTGCTGCCGCCATTGCTCTCGCGCCAACCCTGCCGCCATTCGACGTCGTATCGATCAAGCTGCACAACTCGGCCAATGAACCCATGGACCAGATTTCAGCCAGCATGAGCATCCACGACGATGTGTTCACCGCAATCAACATGCCGCTGAAGAACATCCTTGAGTTCGCCTACGACGTCAAGGAAGACCTGATCTTCGGTCTCTCCGGCCCCGTCGAATCCGCTCGCTTCGACATCGAAGCCAAGGTTTTGGCGAACGACGCCGGCACGTATCCAAAGCTCACTGACACGCAGTTGGAGGCCATGATCATCCCGCTGCTCGCCGACCGCTTCCAACTCAAGGCGCATCTTCAACCGAAGACTCAGCCTATCTACGAACTCGTCGTCCTCCATGGCGAACCGAAGTTCAAGCTAACCCAAAGCGATGAACACAACAGCTCCGTGAACATGAGCGCGTCGAACAGCGACGATGTCCTCACCGCCAAGGGCGCTAGCATGGGTGACCTAGCCGGCGCGCTCTCAGATCTGGTCCATCGCCAGGTGTTCGACAAGACCGGACTAACCGGCACCGCCGACATCACCCTCAAGTGGACCTCCGACGAAGCCGCCGATCAGGGCGGCACGGTCGTCTCCATCTTCACCGCCGTTGAGGAACAACTCGGCCTGAAACTCCAACCCTCCAGAGGCCCCGTCGACACCCTGGTCGTCGACCACGCCGAAATGCCTTCAGCGAACTAGGGCCACGGCTCTTCCCCGCAGCTTCCCCTCCGGCGTAAAATGATCCCGATGCTTCTCCGTCTCTCCATCCCGAAGACGAAGCGCTTCCGTCACGGCCGCCGCGACCGCGGTCGTTCCTAGCCCGGCTTGCGGCCACTCCAGGCCGATATCCCACACACACCCGTTTTTTTTGATAGGCTTTTCATTCCCGCCGACTGGCGCCCCCGCGCGCTCTCGGCCTCAAACTTCGCGCCCGGTGCTCGCCCCCGGCCCACGCTACTGGAGATAAACCGATGACCGACAAGAATCCCGATTCCTTCCGCAGCGCCGCAACTTTCATCAGCGGCGCGACCGCAGTCAACATATTTCGCCTCAACGCCCTCACCGAATCCGCCGGCACCAACCTCTCCCGCCTTCCCTACTCCCTCCGCATCCTGCTGGAGAATCTGCTCCGCCACGAAGACGGCCACTCGGTCACCGCAGATGACATCACCTTCCTCGCCAACTGGGACCCCAAAGCCGAGCCCTCCCGCGAGATCGCCTACATGCCCGCCCGCGTCCTGATGCAGGACTTTACGGGCGTTCCCGCCGTCGTCGACCTCGCCGCCATGCGCGACGCCATGCGCGCCCTTGGCGGCGATCCTGAAAAGATCAACCCGCTGCAGCCCGCCGAGCTGGTCATCGACCACTCCGTCCAGGTCGACGAATTCGGAACCGCCAATGCTTACGACCTCAACGCCGCGCTCGAATTCCAGCGCAACCGCGAGCGCTACGCCTTCCTCAAGTGGGGCCAGAGCGCGTTCAACAACTTCTCCGCCGTCCCGCCCGGCATGGGCATCTGCCACCAGGTCAATCTCGAATACCTCGCCCGCGTCGTCTTTACCACCGCGCCCATTCACACTCTGGACGCTGTTGCCGCCAACGGCCATAAAGCTTCGACCGAGAAGACCCAAGTCTTCGCCTACCCCGACACCCTGGTCGGCACCGACTCCCATACCACCATGGTTAACGGCCTGGGCGTCCTTGGCTGGGGCGTCGGCGGCATCGAGGCCGAGGCCGCCATGCTTGGCCAGCCCGTCTCCATGCTGGTGCCCCAGGTGGTCGGCTTCCGCCTCACCGGCAAGCTGAGGGAAGGCGCTACGGCCACCGACCTCGTTCTCACCGTTACCGAAGCCCTGCGCAAGCACGGCGTCGTCGGCAAGTTCGTCGAGTTTTACGGCCCCGGCATCGCCGAACTGCCGCTGGCTGACCGCGCCACCATCGCCAACATGGCTCCCGAATACGGCGCCACCTGCGGCATCTTCCCGGTCGACAACGAGACCCTGAAGTACCTCCGCCTCACTGGCCGCACCGAAGAGCACATTGCGCTGGTGGAAGCCTACTTCCGCGAGCAGGGCCTCTTCCACACCGCCTCGGCGCCCGAAGCCGAGTACTCCTCCACCCTCTCGCTCGACCTTGCGACCGTGGAGCCCTCCGTCGCCGGCCCTAAACGCCCCCAGGACCGCGTCCTGCTCTCTGAGGCGGCTGCCAGCTTCCAGAAGCAGCTTCCGTCGCTCCTGGGCCCCAATGGCAACCAGGACTCCGCCCGCCAGATGGTTCGCTGGGAGGGCGAAGGTGGCCACCACTCCGGCAACGGCAACGTCACCAGCAGCACCGGATCCCCCGCGCCCCACAACCCCGAGGCGCATGCCGCCGCGCCCGCCAGCGTCAAGGCCCGCTTCGGCGTCGATCCCGACCCCTACCTGGGCAACGGGTCGATCGTGATTGCGGCGATCACCTCCTGCACCAACACCTCCAACCCCTACGTGATGGTCGCCGCCGGCCTGCTCGCCAAGAAGGCCGTCGAGAAGGGCCTCAGCACGCCTCCATGGGTCAAGACTTCCCTCGCTCCCGGCTCCCGCGTCGTCACCGACTACTACAACAAGGCTGGCCTTACCAAATACCTCGACGCCCTCCGCTTCCAGACCGTCGGCTACGGTTGCACCACCTGCATCGGCAACTCCGGCCCTCTGCCCACCGACGTTAGCAAAGCCATCGAAGACCATTCGCTGGTTGCCGTCAGCGTCCTATCCGGCAATCGCAACTTCGAGGGCAGGATATCCGCCGAGGTTCGCGCAAATTATCTAATGAGCCCACCGCTGGTCGTTGCCTACGCGCTGGCCGGCCACATCAGCCACAACTTCTCCACCGACCCGCTGGGCAAGGACAAGTCCGGCGAGCCGGTATATCTCAAGGACATCTGGCCCTCCCAGCAGGAGGTCGCGGACACCGTCGCCGGCTGCATCAACTCGGAGATGTTCCGCCACCAGTACGCCACCGTCACCGACGGTGACGCCAACTGGCAGCACCTCAAGTTTCCCTCCGGCAACACCTACGGCTGGGAGCCCGACTCCACCTACATTCGCAAAGCTCCCTACTTCGACGGCATGACTGCGACCCCCGCACCCATCCACGACATCCGGGCTGCGCGCGCTCTCGCTGTCCTCGGCGACTCCGTTACCACCGACCACATCTCCCCCGCCGGCTCCATCAAGAAGAACTCGCCTGCCGGCAAGTACCTAACCGACCACGGTGTCGCGCCCGCCGACTTCAACAGCTACGGCAGCCGCCGCGGCAACCACGAAGTGATGGTCCGCGGGACGTTCGCTAACGTGCGCCTGCGCAACAAACTCGCCCCCGGAACCGAAGGCGGCGTCACCCGCCTGCTCCCTGAAGGCACCGAAATGCCGATCTACGACGCCAGCGTCCTCTACGCCGAGCGCGGCATTCCGCTCTGCATCCTGGCCGGCAAGGAGTACGGCTCAGGCTCGTCGCGCGACTGGGCCGCCAAAGGCCCCAACCTGCTCGGCATCAAGTTCGTCATCGCGGAAAGCTACGAGCGCATCCACCGCTCCAACCTGGTCGGCATGGGCATCCTCCCGCTGCAATACCTGCCCGGCCAGAGCACCGCGTCCCTCGGCCTCACCGGCGAAGAAATTTTCACCGTGGGCGATCACCCCGGCCTGCTCAGCAAGATGCTCGACAGCAAATTCGCCGACGGCCGCATGATTCCCATCCTCGCGGAAAACAACCACGGCAAAACCATCGAGTTCTCCGCCACCCTCCGCATCGATACCCCCCAGGAAATCCTCTACTACCAGCACGGCGGCATCCTCCCCTACGTCCTCCGCCAACTCGCCGCGAAATAGCATCTCCCGTTCCTTGGATGCCCCATTCATGACGCGATTTCAGTCGCGTCATGAGTGGGGGTCTGCGTCACAACCGGAAGGACACGGCTTCAGCCGTGCCGCAGCAGCACTCCCACAAAGCTTGTTATCCTCCCTTGCTTATGTTGAACTACCCGTGTCACTTCCCCGTACCATTTCCTCATGCAGGCCATCGCTCGCACACTCCAACTGCACCTACGCCTCGTCCGCTCCTATCCCATAGCCGCGCTCCTCGTCGCCGTCTCCTTCGCGCTCGTCCTCTGGACCGGCCACAGCGAAGGCCGCACTCTCCACGCCTTCGGCTACATCATCGCCGTCTGGTTCGGAGCCTTCCTGACCGACCTCATCGTCACGCTGCGACCTCGCCCCACTGTCGGCTTTCCCATTCACCACTCACCGATCAACGAGCTCGCCGTCATCCTCATCTGCTTCGTGCTCGGCCTTGTCTTCCTCTTCGTCCGCTTCAGCCCACTTTGGCCTGCACCCTCTACCCCAGCTCGTATCGCCGTGGCACCACTTCTCGTCTTCGCTTATCCCATCGCCCTCGCGCTCATCTATCTCTTCGTATTCCGTTACCGTCCGCGTGAACTGGGCTTCAATATCAACTACTGGTATCTGGCCATCGTCATCCATGTCGTCTTTGGTATCGTCACTTCTCTCGTTGCGCCGGACAAGCTGCACTGGCGAAGCTACGTCCAAAACGAAGGCGTCTTCGGATTGATCATGGACGGAATCATCGGTGCCGCGCTCTGCGAGGAGTTCACCCGGATGCTCCTCATGACGCGCCTTGCTGCTGTCCTCCGCAATAGGGGCCTAGGCTTCGTCCTCGCCAGCTACCTCTGGGCTGCAGCTCACATTCCCAGTTTCTCTGGTGGGTCTGCCCTCGGCATCCGTGTGCAACTCATTCACGTCTGGGGCATCGTCCCCATCGGACTGCTTTGGGGTTACCTCACCTGGCGCACTCGCAGTCTCTTGCCCGCCGTCCTCGTCCACGGGCTCAACCTCTGGGGCCTGCAGAACGGCCTCGTCTAGAACCGTGCCAACCCCTCCAGCCCCATACGCAGGTCAAGAGACAAATAGATCCACAAGAGTGCTCCTCGACATAAAGTGGGTGATTGCCCTAGCCCGCCACCAACGGCGGACCCACATACTGCATGTCGTACTTGGCAAATAATTGAGCATCCATTGCCGGCCCATTCGGCACGGCCGCTTCGCGGAAGAATCCCTCCATCATGCCCGCAGGCGTGAACGCGATGATCATATGCGCGAGCTTCTCGCCCACCCCCATGAATCCATGCGGAATCCCGCGCGGCCCAAGCACCGACTCGCCCGCTCCCAGCTTCACCCGCTTGCCACCGACCTGGAACAGCACCTCGCCCTCCATCACGTAGAACCACTCGTCCTGATGCGGGTGAATATGCACCGGCGGTCCACCATGCCCCAGGCCCTTGTGCTCGATCACGAACAGCGCTCCGCTGGTCTCGCGCGGCAGCACCTTGAACAGAATCGTGCTGAACCCCAGCGAGTGGGTCTCTCCCAGCCGGTCCTGCCCCGCCGCAACCACGTGCGCCTCACCCGAAACCGGGGCCGCAGCCGCCTGTCCCAGCACAAAATCCTTCAGCCCAGCCGCCGGCAAAACCGCCGCCGCACCCCTGAGAAACGAACGACGCTGCATAGCGAATCCCCTTTCCTGATCCACTCGAAACAAACTCCAGCCAGGCCCATTTCAGATGTGTTGTTGAATTTCGATAGAGGATATCACAGGGTCAAATCCGTCCTGCTGCCCTGAGCGCCGCGATCTCTGCATCCGTAAACACCCGCGACCGGATCAGAAATCGCACGCCCTCGCTGTTATCCAGCGAAAACATTCCCCCGCGTCCCGGCACCACGTCCAGGATCAACTGCGTGTGCTTCCAGTATTCGAACTGAGGCTTGCTCATGTAGAACGGCACGCCTTCAATCGTCGCCAGCAGCACATCGCTGTCGCCGGTCATAAACTCGCCCAGCGGGTAGCACATCGGCGACGAGCCGTCGCAGCACCCGCCCGACTGGTGAAACATCAGCGGGCCATACTTCGCCTGCAGCGTCTCCATCAGCGCCACCGCCGCAGGAGTGGTGAGTACCTGCTGCGGCGGATCCGAAATTTCCGCCGCAGCAGTCGCATCAACTCCAGTCGTCTCCAATACGCCCATGGTTAGAAAAACCCCATGGCGTTCGGGCTGAAGCTGACAAGCACGTTCTTGGTCTGTTGGTAGTGGTCGAGCATCATCTTGTGCGTTTCGCGACCCACTCCCGACTGTTTGTATCCGCCAAACGCCGCGCCCGCCGGATACAGGTGGTAGCAGTTCGTCCACACCCGCCCCGCCTGAATGCCGTGGCCGAACTTGTACGCTCGATTCATGTCCCGCGTCCAAACCCCCGCACCCAGACCGTACAGCGTGTCGTTGGCAATCTCCAGCGCTTCATCGTCGGTCTTGAACGTCGTCACCGAAACCACCGGCCCGAAGATCTCCTCCTGGAAGATGCGCATCTTGTTGTTGCCTTTGAAGACGGTCGGCTCAACGTAGAAGCCGTCCTTCAAATCACCGTCCAGATGCGCCTGCTTGCCGCCGACCAGCACCTCCGCGCCCTCCTGCTTGCCGATGTCGAGATACGACAGGATCTTTTCCATCTGCTCGTTGGAGGCCTGCGCGCCCAGCATGGTCGACGCGTCCAGCGGGTTGCCCTGCTTGATCGCCTTCACCCGCTTCAGCGCCCGCTCCATGAACCGGTCGTAGATCGACTCCTGGATCAGCGCCCGCGACGGACACGTGCACACCTCGCCCTGGTTCAGCGCAAACAGCGTGAATCCTTCCAGGGCCTTGTCGTAGAACGCATCGTCCTCGCGCAGCACATCCTCGAAGAAGATGTTCGCCGACTTGCCGCCCAGTTCCAGCGTCACCGGGATGATGTTCTGCGAGGCGTATTGCATAATCAGCCGGCCCGTGGTCGTCTCGCCGGTGAACGCAACCTTGTTCACGCGCGGGCTGGACGCCAGCGGCTTGCCCGCCTCCAGGCCAAATCCGTTGACCACGTTCAGTACGCCCGGCGGCAGGATGTCCTCAATCAATTCCACCAGGCACATGATCGACATCGGTGTCTGCTCGGCCGGCTTCAGCACTACGCAGTTGCCCGCGGCCAGCGCCGGCGCCAGCTTCCACGCCGCCATCAGGATGGGGAAGTTCCACGGAATGATCAGGCCGACCACGCCCAGCGGTTCGTGGTAGTGGTACGCCACGGTCTGCGAATCGATCTGGCCGATCGAACCTTCCTGCGCGCGAATTACGCCCGCAAAGTAGCGGAAGTGGTCCACCGCCAGCGGAATGTCCGCCGCCATCGTCTCGCGGATGGGTTTGCCGTTGTCCCACGTCTCGATCGTGGCCAGCATCTCCAGGTTGTCCTCGATCCGCTGTGCGATCCGCTCCAGCAGCCGGCCACGCTCGGCTCCGGAGGTTCTGCCCCAGGTTGCCTTCGCCGCGTGCGCCGCATCCAGTGCCTTATCGACGTCCGCGGCCTTCGACCGCGCGATCTGGCACATCACCTGCCCCGTCACCGGGGTGATGTTGTCGAAATACTCACCATCAATCGGAGGCGACCACTTGCCCCCGATGTAGTTGTCATACCGCTTCCTGAGCGAGATCGGGAACCCATAGGCGCCCGGCTTGAGTGCGACTACCGTAGTCGACATGGATGAATTCTCCTTCGAAGTGGACATGAGCGGCGAGCGTCCGCCCGCCGCCCAACCGTCTAAGCCCGGAATTGTAGCCCACTCACCCATCGTGTGTCTTGTGTCACCCCGACGATGTGCACAGGGTATGCGAGGTCCTTTGCCTGGCCCCGTAGACGGGCGAATGGAAGCCCGCGCGCAAACTCCCCAGTCCGGCCAGAATGAAACGCAGCAACCGGGCAAGTGAATGGAAGCACACACTTTCTCCCAAGTCGACATACTGAAGCCAGCGCCCTTCGCCCAGTCGAACGCCAAGGCTCCGTGATGCTGGTCACCGTTCCAACGCCAGCCTGCCCCGTAGACTGAACTGACTTCCGGCTAGTAGCACGAGCAACGGATAGAAGCAGGTCCATTGGCAATCATCATTTTCGGGTGCACATTCTCGATTCTTGTGGTCTTGATCCTCGGGGGGGTTGTTCTCCGTAACCGGGCGCACGAAAAAGCCAAACTCCGTCTTTGGGAGGAGCGTCAGCGGAATCTGCAAAACCGGTCCCAGCAGAACGCCGGAACGTGGCACGATAACCGGCACATGGATATGCGCTGAATCCAGTCTTACAGGCACGAGGTTCCCCTCAGTGGGGTTCGCGCGAACCAAGCGAGTACGCACCCGGAGCTCACAAGCTCCTTTGCGCGCGGTCGAAACGATGCGACAATAGAGCCGGAAAAAGGACGCAACGCCGCGGTATCCGCCGCGGGGAGCGAGCCTGAGGCAGCGATCTCAGCCGACTGGATGCCTTATCGGCACTGCGTGACGTATGTCCCCGAGTAAGCGTCCCTAGCCGCTACCCTTGGCTTCTCAAGGACACCGGAGTATGACGGCGTTCATTATGTTCGGACTTGCGTGGTCGTGGCTGGCCGCACTGGTGCTCGGCATTGTCATCGTCTATAGGTGGTTCCACGGGATCTACAAGAAGTCCAAGACAAAAAAGGACGAACGCAAGAAGGAAGAACTCCGGCTTTGGGCGCAGCGCGAAATCGCCTCCCGCGCAGAGGACGAAGAGACCTGGCACCGCAACCAGGAAATGAAGATGCACTGAACCAATCATTGGTGCGAAGCCCGGCGAGAACGTGCCGGACGCGAAGCTGGATCAACCGAACGAGACTCCCGTCAGCCGCTCGCACTCACCCCAAAGCCGCGCTGCAGCCGCTTTATCCAGCGCCTGCGCGGCCACCCTCGCCGGCCCCACATCGCCTCCCCGCATCTCCAGGAAGCTCTGCGGCCCGTAGTACCCGCCGCTCACCGCATCCGGCGCGGTCGCCGCGAACAGCGTGGGCACCGCTCCCTGCGCCCCGGAGTTCAGCACTCGGTCGATGGTCGCGCCGAAAACCCGCCGCGCCAGCCTCTCCACCGGAGAAAACTCGCCCACCTGGAACAGGTTGGTGTTGGCAACGCCCGGATGCGCTGCGACGCTCATCACGCCCGGCGCCGGAGGCCCCGCAGCGCGCAAACGCCGGTCCAACTCGAACGCCAGCATCAGGTCGGCCAGCTTCGACTGTCCATACGCGCCGGTTGGGCTATATCTCCTGGTTGATTGCAAATCGTCAAAGTTCAACCGCCCATGCTTGTGCGCAATCGAGGCCAGCGTGACCACGCGCGGCCTCTGCTCCTGCACAGCAGCCGCGCGCAGGAGCGCAGGCAGCAGCAGCGCCGTCAACGCAAAGTGCCCCAGCACATTCACCCCAAACTGAATTTCAAAGCCATCCTTTGTCTCCAGCCGTTTCTTTGGCGCATACACACCCGCGTTATTGATCAGCAGGTCAAGCGACACTCCGCGTGCAAGCTCCGCCGCAGCAAATGCCCGCACCGACTCGAGCGACGCCAGATCGAACACCGCCACCTCTGCGCTGACTCGCGGATCCAAAGCCTGCATCCGCGCCAAGGCCGCGTCGCCTTTGCTCTGGTCCCGGCACCCCAGCAGCACATGTGCGCCGTTCCGCGCGAGTTCGGCTGCGGCATAGAAGCCGATCCCGCTGTTGGCTCCGGTGATCAGTACGCGCCGGCCCGTCTGGCTGGGAATGCTCTTCACCGTCCAGCCCTTCCCCAATGCTTCATTCATTGCAGTCATCCCGCCGTCTCATCAATTTGACGCGTACTCTCCCACCCTCATAGCCGCCGCACATCCTTGTAGAAGATGCAGTGAGTTTCCAGGTACCAGGAGGCCAGGAACCAGGCCGCCATTAGGCCCACCGCCCAGCAGAACATCTGAACTGGCAGCGTACGTGTCAGCGATTCGGCGCCCGATTCACTCGGCTCGCGAAAGATCATCCCGCTGGTCAGGCAGATTCCCGCAGCCAGCGAAAGCAGAATCAGCGAATCCCAACTCCTCCGCTCCAGGTCACTCGCCGGAACCAGAAACGCCGTGTAGAAAACAGACCACAGCGCGAGCATGCATAACAACAACGCAATCGGTTTGGCGATCTCCAGCAACATACTCCGCACCTCGCATGCGCCTCTAGTCTAACGCTTTGCACGCAGCCCGCTCCCGGCCGCACAGCATGCGCGGAAATCATTCTGCTCCAGACAACCTTTCCCGCGAATCCGCCGACGTCGGCCGGCACGAATCGTGAGTACCCTTTGCTGTCTCCCCGGCATCCGAAGAACCAGGCCCCGTCAGGGCATTGCAAGAGCCTCTTGCTGCATACGTGACGCGTGAGAGGGCCTCATCAAGCAAAGCAAGCGAGTCCCAAGGAGATTGAAATCATGCCAATTCTCAAAAGGTTCTTAGCGCCCCATCTGGCGCAAACGCGAATCTGTTTCCTTCACAGTCTCTTAGTTCGTTCCCTGCCGGGCGCCGCCATGATGGTTGCGCTTGCCATAGTTCCAGCGGCACTGACCGCCCAGGAGCCGAACCCGACCGACCAGGCCGCGCCCGCGCAAGCCAATCCGATCACCATGCAGAACGGCATCTACATCTATCGCGTCAAGGTAGTGCAGCACAATCTGGATTGCGTGAACTACCTGCATCGCAGCGGTTCCACCACCATCGGCTTTCAGGGAACGCCGCTGCTGGCGGGCGCGAAGGGCGAAGCCAAGGTGACCAGCGAGCGTGGAGGAATCACCATCGAGGCAAGATTCGATGGGCTCACCCCCGCAAATGGCTTCGGCCACGAGTACCTGACCTATGTGCTGTGGGCGATCTCGTCCGACGGACGCGCCCAGAACCTCGGCGAAGTGCTCCCCGCAGGCACCAAGAGCAATATCCGCGTAACCACTGCGCTGCAGTCGTTCGGCATGATCGTCACCGCCGAACCGTACTTCTCGGTCACTGAACCCAGCGACATGGTTGTGCTGCAGAACGTAATCCGCCAGGACAAGACCAGCGGCGTTCTGGAAACCGTCAATGCCAACTACTTCCTGCTTCCGCGCGGCACCTATGCGGAGACCGCGGGCCCGCACTCCGTGGCGAATCCAATCACCCGTAACGAGCACTCGCCGCTGGAGCTGTACGAAGCCGATAACGCAGTGCGAATCGCGCAGGATTCGGGCGCCGACAAGTACGCCCCGGAGATCATGAAGCAGGCGCAACTCGATCTCCAGAACGCTTCCAGCATGGACACCGACAAACATCGCGACGAGAAGATGGAGATCACCGACGCGCGCGAGGCTGTCCAACGGGCCGAAGATGCGCGCATCGCTTCCCTGCGCAAGCAGGCAGCGGAGCAGCAGGCCGCCACCGTATTGGCCAAGGACCAGGCCCAGGCAGACGCGGCGCTTTCGGCGCAACAGGCAGCGCAGTCGCAGCAGCAGGCGGCTCAGTCACAACTGGAAGCGCAACAGGCGCAGATGCAGGCGCAGCAGGCGAAACTCCAGGCCGACCAGGCGCAGGCAGCCAAGGCACAGGCCGATGCGGCTCGCGAGTTGGCTGAAGCCCAGGCCGCCGAGGCGCGGGCCAAAGCAGCCGAGGCCAACAAGAGCGTCGAAGATGCCAACGCCGTTCGCGAGAAACTGCGCGCACAGTTGAACTCCGTGCTGGCAACCAGCGAATCCGCGCGCGGATTGATCGTCAATATGTCGGATGTGCTATTCAATACCGGCCAGTACACGATTAAGCCGTCCACCCAGATCAGCCTGGCCAAGGTGGCAGGTATCTTGCTGGCTTACCCCGGTTTGACCGTGCAGGTCGAGGGGTTTACCGACTCCGTCGGCTCCGACGCGTTCAACCAGACTCTCTCCGATAAGCGCGCAGAGACAGTGAAGAACTTCCTCATCGCGCAAGGAGTCCCGCCGGGCAACATTACCTCGCGAGGGTTCGGTAAGAACGATCCGGTGGCTGACAATACAACGTCCACCGGACGCATGCAGAACCGGCGCGTCAACATGGTGGTGTCGGGAGATGCGATCGGCATTGCTGAAAACCAGGGTGCGGGCGCGGCGCCGCAGGGCCAACCATCCCAGCGGTAAAATCCAGGCGCAGCGAAAACAGAAGGGCCGCGAAAGCGGCCTTTCTAGTTTTGCAAATCACTCACAGGTGGATCGTCCAGCCCAGTTCGGCCAGCTTCTCCTCGATGTCTGCCAGCGCGTTGGTCAACGCTGTCCGCCGGTGCGGGTTGGAGGTGCGCTCCGACAGCACGCGTTCGCGCTGCAGTTCCAGCGCCTGGCGTTGCCGCTTGCGTTCGGCTTCCTCCGCATGGGCCATCTTGGGGTCTGGTTTGGGGACGGCTGCCTGTGCCTGCTGCTCTTCCACGGATTTGCTCTCCCATCCACGTGACATGCCTCAATTTTACGCCCGGCGCCGCAGATTTCGCCTTTTCCCCGCAGACAGTCCGCGCAACTCACTCGCACCGGCCCTGGCGTGCACTCGGCGATTACCCTGGGAACTTCTCTGTGGTCTGGCAAACCTTCCGGTGCCTATAATCGGATCACCGCCGAGAAATAACGTTTGCTAAAGTAGGGAGAAGTTTGGCTTCTATTGTCCAGGTCCAAGGCCTGCGTAAGGTCTACGAAGGCAAGCAGCGCGTCGTCGCCGTCGACGGCATTTCGCTCGGCGTTCGCGAGGGAGAACTGTACGGACTGCTCGGCCCCAACGGCGCCGGCAAGACCACTACCATCAGCGTATGCACCACCCGCGTTCTGCCCACTGCCGGCACCGTCCATATCGCGGGCATCGACGTAGTCGCTACGCCCGCATTCGCCCGCCGCTCCATGGGCATCGTGCCCCAGTTCAACACCCTCGACCGCGCCTGCACCGTCTACGAGAACATCTACTTCCACTGCCTCTACTTCGGTTTCTCGCACAGCAACGCGAAGTTGAGGACCAATCAACTGCTGGATCAATTTCTGCTCAGCGAGCGCGCGGAAGCCTACCCCTCGCAGCTCTCCGGAGGCCTCGCGCAGCGCCTGCAGATCGCCCGTGCCATCGCGCATCGCCCCAAGGTGCTGTTCCTCGACGAGCCCAGCGCCGGACTCGACCCGCAAAGCCGCATTGCCATGTGGGACGCCGTCCGCGGCCTGCGCGAACAAGGCATCACCGTCGTCCTCACCACCCACTACATGGAGGAGGCCGACGAACTCTGCGACCGCGTCGCCATCATCGACCACGGCAAGATCCTGGTTGAAGATACGCCCGCCGCACTCAAAGGCTCCCTCGGCGCGCAAAAGGTGTACGCTCTCGACCTCGCCAGCCATGACCGCACTGCCGCGCTGATTGGCCAACTGCAGCAGATGCAGGGAGTTCGCGGCGTAGAGCCAACCCCAGGCGGGATCCGCATCCTGGCCGACAACGCCGATGGCCTGCTGCCCGAAATCGTCCGCGCCAGCAATCCCTACGGCCTGCGCGACCTCACCATGACCGAAACCAGCCTGGAGACCGTCTTCATCCGGCTCACAGGCCGCGATCTGCGGGAGTAAGATGCCCTTGCTGACAATGGAACCCGAAGTCGAGGTGGCCAGCGCGCCGGAACCCGTGCACCCTGCCGACCCATCCAAGTGGATGCAATATGCACGCGCCTTCGGCGGCCTCTTCCTGCGCGACCTGCACGTCCTGCGCCGCGAAAAGATGGCCTTCCTCATCCGCGTCATCATGAACCCGCTGCTCTTCCTCTTCGTCTTCACCTACATCATGCCCCACATGAGCGGCGGCGCCGCCCTGAACCCCACCGCCCAGATGGCCGGCGCCAACTTCTCCACCGTCCTGCTCCCCGGCTTGATGGCCGTCGCCATCATGTTCTCCGGCATCGCCGCGGTCGCGCTTCCGCTCGCCCAGGAGTTCGGCATCACCCGCGAGATCGACGACCGCGTGATGTGTCCTCTGCCCGTTCCCGCGGTCGCCATCGAAAAGATCGTCTTCTCCGCCGTGCAGAGCATGATTGCCGCCGCGGTCGTCTTTCCCCTTGCCTATTATGTGCCGGCCACGCCGGTCTACGCGCACGTCAATAGTTGGCCGTTCCTCATCCTCGTCGCCGCGCTCGCCAGCCTCACCGCCGGAGCGCTCGGCCTGGTCATTGGCACCAGCGTCAAGCCACACCAGATCAGCCTCATCTTCGGCACCGTGGTGATGCCCATCACCTTCCTCGGCTGCGTCTACTATCCCTGGGCCAGGCTGGACAAGATACCGTGGCTGCAACATGCAGTCCTCATCAACCCCATCGTCTACATGAGCGAAGGCCTGCGCGCAGCACTCACCCCGACGCTGCCGCACATGGACTCAGGCCTTATCGTGGCCATGCTCTGGTTCTTCTTCGTGCTGCTCACCTGGCTCGGCGTCAAGGGCTTCATCCGCCGCGTAATCGGCTAAGCCCTACGCCCGCTCCATCCCCATGAATAAGTAATCCATCGGCCACTCCGGCTTGATCCCATGCTGCCGCACCAGCGTAGCCAGTTGCGCATAGTGCCGTATCCCGTGCAGCAGCGCGTGGAACAGCACCGTCTTGCGCGTGGACCGCATCGGCCCCATCGACCGCGTGACGAACTCGAACTTCGCGTCCCAATCCCCGCCCTCCGCCAGCAGCTCGCGCAGCATCCTCATCGCGCGGTCGTGCGTCGCATAAATCGCCTCCGCCGAATCGAACGGGATCGCCGCATACTCCGTCGGGGGCAGTCCGGAGAGCTGGTCCGCGTAGCGCAGCTCCACCGCAACAATATGCTGCAGCAGTCCGCCCACGGTGCCCACCCCCATCACATCGCAGGGCAGGTTCAGGATCTCCGGATGCGCCTCGATCAGCGCGCGCCAGTTCTTCGAAGTCGTCTCCAGCCACGCAAGCATCTCGTCCGCAGTCAGCGCAGGTTGGGTCATCGCATCTCCTCTGGTTAAGAATGAATAATCTGGGCTCAGAATAGTGGATGCGCGAGCCTCACAATCCGTCGCGCAAAGCTCGCCAACCAATGTCGCGCCGGAACTGCATCCCCTCGAACGAAATCCCGCTCAGTGCCCCGAACGCCTTGCCCAGCGCATCCTGTAAGGCCGACCCCGAAGCTGCCGCACCCGAAACCGCCGTCACCCCCAGCACCCTCCCGCCCGCCGTGACAGTCGCTCCATCCTTCAGCGCCGTGCCCGAATGAAACACCACCACATCCGGGTCCGCAACCGAATCCAACCCCGCGATCGGCAGCCCCGACGCAACCTTCCCCGGATACCCGCCGCTCGCCGCAATCACGCACACACTCGCACCCGGCCGCATCCGGATTTCCAGTTTGCTGGCGGTCCCGTCGATCGCTGCCTCGAACAACTCGACAATGTCCGTCTCCAGCCGCACCAGGATCGCCTGTGTCTCCGGATCGCCGAACCGCGTGTTGAACTCCAGCACCATCGGCAGCGTCGTCCCGTCCTTTTGCGGCACAATCATCATCCCGCAGAACAGAATCCCCTTGAATGGAGCTCCCTCCATCGCCATCTCGTCCACCACCCGCTGCGCCACATTCTTCAGCAACCACTGCTCCATCTCCGCGCTCAGCAACCCGTCGCCGGTGTACGCACCCATCCCTCCGGTGTTCGGCCCGGTGTCGCCCTCGCCCACGCGCTTGTGGTCCTGCGCCGCGGCCAGCGCCACCGCGTGCTTGCCGTCGCACAACGCAAAGAACGAAACCTCCTCGCCCTCGAGAAACTCCTCGATCACGACCTCCGTCTCTTCCGTTCCCAGCAGCACACCCGAAAACATCTGCGCCGCCGCCTGCTCCGCCTGCATATGCGTCTGGCAGATCACCACGCCCTTGCCCGCCGCCAGCCCATCCGCCTTCACCACCACCGGCACGGCAAACCGCGGCAGCTCTTCGCGCACCTCATCCAGCGTCGTGCACACCGCATGCGCGGCCGTCGGAATCCCGTGGCGCTGCAAAAACTCCTTCGCAAACGACTTGCTCGTCTCCAACTGTGCCGCCGCCTGCGTCGGCCCGAATACGCGAAACCCCCGCCGCTCCAACTCATCCACCACTCCCAGCGACAGCGGCAGCTCCGGCCCCACCACGGTCAACTCCGGCCGCTCCGCCTCCACCACCGCGACCATCGCCGCCAGATCGCCCACATTCACCGGCACACACCGGACGGGTCTTCCGTTGCCGCCGGCGCTCTGCGCAATCCCCGCATTCCCCGGCGCGCACACCACCTCGGTCACTCGCTTCGACTTGCCCAGCGCCCAGCAGATCGCATGCTCGCGCCCGCCCCCACCAATCACCAACACCTTCATCGCAAAACTCCCCAACTACCTATTTCCGCCCGCCCCTCGGCTGCGCCACCACCAGCCCTCGCGGCGTCGGCAGCAGCACCACCGAAATCAACCCTTCCGCTTCCATCTTCAAGGCCGCCGCGCGCACCACCTGCAAGTGCGAGCTCGCGTCATGCATTAAAATCACTCCCGTCGGCTTCATCTGCGGCAGAAACCGCTTCACCTCGGCCTCGCGAATCTGGATGTCCGAATCCGAAAACAGCAGATCGATCGTCCCCTCCACCTGCATCTCCAAACTGGACTCATTCCGCAGCTCCATCCACTGCTTCAGCGGCGAAGCCTCCAGCCGCGCCTTCGCTTTTTCGTAAACCACCGAATCGAACTCGCAGCTCACCACCTTGCCGAAGCCATTCCGCTCCAGCCCGCGCGCAATCCACTCCGTCGACACGCCCAGAAACGATCCCGTCTCCACCACCAGCCGCGGCTTTATCGTCGTCACCAGGGTGGCGATGAACTCCAGCACCTCGACCTCGGCCGTCATCGAGTCGATCATGCTCCATCGCTCGGGCTCGGGGCACTCCGGCGTCGCCCGGTGATACTCCGGCAGCAACGCACCCGCTGCGCGCTCGTGCTGGAGCATCACCTTATGCTCCTGCTTCATCTTCTTCTTGAATAAACCCATCCTGTCTACTCTATCTTTCTAAACAGAAAAGCGCTCCCTCCCACACAATTGTGGAAAGGAGCGCTCGTACTTCAAACTCAAACTACGCGTTATGGACCGGCGCGTTGCGATGCACAAAGTGGTACGGCGGCCATGGCCCCGACAACTGCATCCGGCACTCCTTCAACTCCAGCGTCGCCGACGAATACTTGTTCTGGTACCGCTCCACTGTCTTGTTGTCGATAAGGTGAGCAATATCCAGCAGCATCTTGCCCGAGTCCATCCGCTTGCACGTAATCTCCTCCGCAATCGGCAGGAACATCCGGTGCATCTGCACACTCAGCGCGCGCGCCTTCGACTGCCGCTCCCGCTGCCGCATCGCGCTCTCGCGCAGGCTGGTTAGGTACTCCTGACCGACCGTCATGTTGCGGTGCGCGTTGCCCGGACAGGTGTCATCCACCAGCACCTTCAGGTGCATCTCCGCCTTGCCCCGCAGCCGCTCCACGTTCGCGGTAAAGTGCCGCTGGTTCGATCGCACCGAACGGCGCAGCGAATCATCGTCGGGAAAGGTGGTGCCGAAACGGAAGGGAAGCACAGTGGAGAGCTTGAAGCAGTCCGCAATCACGCGAGCGTGGTCTTTGGCCGCGTTCTGGTCCATCCGGGCCGCATCTTCCGGTGTGTGTTCGGAGACGATGACCGCTAGATCACTTGCTGGGAATAAGAAGGTTTGGTTTCCGAAGAGCCCGGTAACTCCAGTCAGGGGCATTGGGCGACGGTGGCGGCAAAGTTCTGGAAATGCGTTTCGTTCTGCAATGCAGTAGGCGTACCATGACATCGTCGTATCACTCCAAAGCGCAATAAAATCTAGCCCTTCCTGTGGGAAAGGTGGGTCAAGAACAACTCAAGCTGCCCGATTGTCGTGCGGAGCAAGGCCCGGTAGATGCTCAGGGAAATTTGCAACTTTGCCTCTGTTCTGGCGCGGGCGCCGGCCAAAGCGCTCTGTACCGAACCGAAACGGATAGTAAGCCTATCGCGCAACGATTGGCAAGACCAAACTTGGAGCGACACGCAGAGTGGATGGGCCAATCAAGCACACTGCATTCATAGGCTTGGCTTTAGCAAGCTGAAGCAATGGAAGAGATGTGGCCGATAACCGATCACTATAGCCGATGCGTCCAATCCTTGGCAACTCGCGCGCAAAAGCCGCGTCCCTTCTGGTCTTTCGTCACACCTCCCTCAGAACCGTCCCGGCGCAAACGCATCCAGCGCCACATCCGGCCTCTGTCCGGCCATCGCCTGCGCCATCACCTGCGCCGTCACCGGAGCCAGCAATATTCCGTCGCGATAGTGCCCGGTCGCGTGCCAGCAATGGTCCTTCTCTGCGGCGCCCAGGATTGGCAAATCATCCGGCGTCCCCGGCCTCAGTCCCGCCCACATATCCATCAGCGGCGGCGCCTCCGCCTCCGGAAACAGACTCAACGCCGCCTCCGCCATTCTGCGAATCGACGGCTCCTCGACCGTCTCATCAAAGCCCACATGCTCAATCGTCGCGCCGATCGTTACCCGGCCGTCTCCGCGCGGAACCAGGTAAATCCCCGGCGCCCGCACCACGCAGCGCAAGCGATCGGGCTGGCAGCGCAGATTCGCCATCTGCCCCTTCACCGGCACCACCGGCAGCCCGCCCAGCCCGCGTTCCTGCTCCCCGGACTCCTCACCAGACCATGCCCCGCGGCAATTCACAAACATGCCCGCCGAAACCAGCCGGCGCGATGTCCGCACCACGACCCCGCCGGTCACGCTCTCCACGCTCAGCATCTCGGTCTCTTCCAACAGCGTTCCCCCGGCCGCCACAAACGCCGCCGGCAACGCCTCGCGCACGTCGTTCGGATCCAAGCTGCCCTCTTCGAGCCACTCAAAAAGATGGCCACAGGCGTCCAGTCCCGGCGCAAACTCCGCCATATCCTCTGCAGTCACCAGGCCGCCGGCGCCAACCCGGCCTCCGTTTCCGGCCCAGCGGTCTTGCTCCACATACTGCATCGCCCGCCGCGTCCGCAGCGGAACCTTTCGCCCCGAAAGCTCTTCTACGCGCTTCAGCCAGGACGGATAAAGCTCCCAGCTCCGCAGCGACAGCGGCAGCAGCGCTGGAGGATTCTGCGGATCGTGCACCGCCAGCATTCCCCCTGCGGCCCACGACGCCGAGCTCATCGCCTGCCCCCGCTCAATCACAACAACTGAGAGTCCCCGCCGCCGCAGTTCCAACCCCAGCGACAAACCGATAATGCCACCGCCAGCAATGACGACATCCACAACCGACCCATTCATGCCGCAATTCTAGTCCCGCAGATCGAACCGCCGCTGTGCTCGCGAACACCAAAGACGGAGTTGCCAGTTGCTGGTTGTTAGTTGTTCGTTGAAGGGCAAAGACAACGGTAGAGGCAAAATACGGAGTTGCCTTCGCCGGGGCGGACTTGACGAATTCATAACCATTTGGTTATTGTTTCCCCATGCAGGCAGCGCGGACAGCAGCGATCGACGTCTTCAAGGCTCTGGCCGATCCGACCCGCAGGGCGATCTTTGAGGGACTGACCAGTGATGGTGAGCAGACCGTTCATGCTCTGACCCGCCGCGCCGGGATCTCGCAGCCTGCCGTTTCCAAACATCTGGTCATACTCAAGCGCGCGCGGCTGGTGGGCCACCGGCGCGAGGGTCGCGAAACCCATTACTGTGCTCGTCCGCAGGCTCTGGCCCCGCTAGTCGACTGGATGGCCCTCTATGGCGTCTTCTGGCGCGACCGATTCGATCGCCTCGAAAATCTACTGAATAGGATGGACCAATGATAACCACCGCCGCTCCCACTCGCTCTATCATTGTCGAACGCGAAATGCCGCATCCGCCGGAAAGGATCTGGCGCGCACTCACCGAAGGCCCGCTCATCGAACAATGGCTTATGAAAAACGACTTCCAACCTATCGTCGGGCACAAGTTCAACTTCCGCGCCCAGCCCATGGCCGGATGGAACGGCATCGCCGATTGTGAAGTGCTGGTCGTCGACCCTCCTCGCACGCTCTCCTGGAGCCAGAGCGCATCCGGGGAGCAGGCCGCCGACGGATTGCACTCCGTCGTCACGTGGACGCTGACGCCCACTGGCGCGGGCACCCATGTTCGCATGGAGCAGTCGGGCTTCCGCGCGGAGGACGAAGGCGGATACCAGGCGATGAGCTTCGGCTGGCCGCGCGTCCTTGCTAATCTCGAACGTGTAGCCGGGGAGGTGAACCAATGACCGACGCACCGCGTAGCCTTGTCGTCGAGAAGGTATTCCCGCACCCGCCGGAAAAGCTCTGGCGCGCGCTCACCGAGGGCCCGCTACTCGCCCAATGGATGATGAACAACGACTTCGAGCCGGTGATCGGCCGCAAGTTCCAGTTCCGCGCCGACCCCGCGCCCAACTGGAATGGCGTTGTCGACTGCGAGGTGATCATCGTCGAACCACTCCAGAGCCTGTCCTATAACTGGGGTGTTGGCGGGATCGAGTCCGGGCTGGAATGGGTGGTGGCGTGGACGTTGACTCCAGCCGAGGGTGGCACTCATGTGCGCATGGAGCAGTCCGGCTTCCGTCCCGATCAGCTGGCAGCGTACCAGGGAGCAACCTGGGGCTGGCAGAAGTTCATCGGAAACCTGGAGCGCGTCGTCGGCAATTTGCAATGATATGAACGGTGTCCTCGCGTAATCGGCTCTGGTGTAATCTCTTCTCCTCTGTGAACTCTGTGATTCGCTTCTTTTGAGATTTCCATGACCATCAAAACGAAAGCTACGAAACCGACCGCAACCACCAACGGCGAATCCCCTTCTCGCCAGATCGACGCGCGTATCGAGCAACTGGGCGACTGGCGCGGCAAGATGCTCTCCAATCTCCGCGCTCTCATCCACCAGGCTGACCCCGGGATCGTCGAAGAGTGGAAGTGGGCCAAGCCGAAGTCGCCCGGGACTCCTGTCTTTTCCCATGGCGGCATCATCTGCACCGGCGAGACCTACAAGAGCGTCGTGAAGTTGACGTTCGCCAGGGGCGCTTCGCTGCCAGACCCATCGCGCCTTTTCAACTCCAGCCTTGAAGGCAACACCAGGCGCGCGATCGATTTCCATGAGGGGGATGCAATCGACGAGAAAGCCTTCAAGACGCTGATCCGCGCCGCCGCAGCCCTGAACACGTCCTTGGCCCGATAGTCGAATCGCCTCATTCAGCTCTTGCCGTCCTCCGGCTTGGCCGCCTGCTTGTCGCGCCACGACGGCGGACCTCCCGCAGTCTTCGGCTTCGCGGCCGCATCCTCCGGGCTCGAAATCCCCACCAGCCGAAGCACCTTGCCCAGCGCGCGCACCACAGGATTCATTCCAATCGCCTCCTGTGCCTAAGCTACGCTATCCTTATCGTATCTATGCGACTCTTTGCCAGAACTTTGCAGTGTCCGATCCTCCTCGCCCAAATCTCCCTCGCAGCGCTCTTTCTCACCCTCGCCGCAGCTCCCGCGCGCGCCCAGGCGAAGGCCGCCGATCCAGCCGCGCCCAAGCCGGCTCCCGACGTTATCGTCTTCACCAACGGCGACCAGCTCACCGGCACGCTGGAAAAGGGCGCTGGCAACTCCGTCGTCTTCAAGAGCGACACCGCCGGCGAAATCACCGTCCCGCTGGACAAGGTGAAGGAACTCCACACCAGCGGCAGCTTCGCGGTTCTGCGCAAGGATGCTCCCATCACCAGCCTCGTCGCCGCCCGCAAGATCACTCCCGGCCCCATCGCCTACGCGGACGGCAAACTGACCGTCGCTCCTGCCTCCGCCGCGGCTGAGGTTGTCCCCACCGCCCAAATCGCCAACATCATCGACGCGGCCACTTACACCAAGGAGACCACCGGCAAATTCGGCTTCTTCAACGGATGGACCGGCGCCCTCAACGGCGGCGCCACCATCGTCCGCTCCACCGACTACGGCGAAACCCTGACCGCCGGCATCGCCATGGTCCGCGCCATGCCCACCGTCTCGTTCCTTCCCGCGCGCGACAAGACCTCCTTCGATATCCAGGAGACCTACGGCAAGCTCACTTCGCCGGTCATCCCACCGCCATCCACCCCCACTCCGCCCGCCGTCACCGAGACCAGCATCTTCCACGCCGACGCCGAACGCGACGAGTACTTCTCCGCGCGCTTCTTCGCCCTCGGCCAGACCGCCTTCGATCACAACTACTCGCAGGGCCTCAACTTCCAGCAAATCTACGGCGGCGGCATCGGTTGGGCAGCGCTGAAGGACGCCAACCAGGAACTCGACGTCAAGGCCAACATTCAGTACGAAAAGCAATCCTTCCAGACGGCGGGCAACAACGATAACCTGATCGGCTCAACCATCTCCGAGACCTATCACCGCACCCTGGCCAAGAAACTCGCGTTCTCCGAGTTCGCCAACATCATTCCGTCGTTCAACATCGCCAACGACTACTCCGCCAACGTCTCCGGCACGCTGACGCTGCCGGTTTACAAGCGCCTGGCCGTCAGCTTCACCGCTACCGACAACTACCTCAACAACCCCTCCGCCGGCTACAACAAAAACAGCTTCCAGTTCGTCGCCGCCGCCAGCTACACACTGAAGTGACCAGATCCAGCACGAGGGGGTTACGTCAAGATGACGATGAAAACGGATGAACCGCAAACAGAAGCGTGGTTGGTTGAATGGACAGAAACAGAAACCGGATGGGGCCAGCGTCCGGATGGAGCGTGGTACTATCCCACGGAAGAAGCGGCAACGAAGGACACGGATCGGATGCTGGGTGACATGCGGGCGCGGGAGAAAGAGATAGAGAATCGCCTTGGGCACCTTGTTATGGAATACAGCTCCCCTGAATTGCCTCCTCTTTTGGTTCCGGTCAGCCCTGAACTGGGAAGGGAAATTACGGAGAAGGGCCGTGCCCATCGTGAACGGGCAGAACAGGGTGTCGTATGGCAGGTTGATTGGCCCGGGTCCGAAGGGTGCTGTAGTTGACGTGGGGAACGCCGACGTCTGTGCTGACTAATTACCTTGGGGGGCCTGCGCAGGCATTTGAATCTCCACGATCGAGTGCCTGCCGTCAGTGGAGCGCTCGATGCCCGGAACTTTTCTCTACGGCCCCGTTAGAATCTTCACCACCGGGTCGGGCAACTGCTGGTCCGCGTTCTTCAGCAGCAGCGTCACCTGCCACATCTGCGTATCCGGCAGCACGTGATCGAATGCCGGCATCCCCGTCAGCCGAATCCCGTTCGCGACCTTCCAGTAGGTCTCGCCCGGTTGGTCGTCGCTGACTCCCACCACGTTGCCCTTCGCGTGCTTCTTCCACAACTGCGGCGGCGGCGGATACATATACTTCGCGAACGGCACATCGTGCCCCGGAGTCCCGTGGCACGAAGCGCACTGGGCCCGGTAGACCCTCGCCCCGCCCTCGTACACGTCCTCGTCGATCCCGAACGGCGGCGTCTGCAGCTCGCGGTTAATGCGCGCATTGAGCGGTACGCTTACAATCGCCTTCTCGTACGGGAACGGCTTGTCCGCGGTCGCCACCGGCGGCTTGCCCCAGCGCAGATACACCCCGGCCCCGCCGGCCACGACCGCAATCGCCAGCACAAACCCAAGCAGGACCTTCCCGAAACCGCCGCCCGAACCCTTGCTCTTCGCCATCCGCAACCTCTCCTTCTGCCTCCAGCCGCGCCACGGAGGCCCGCTGGATGTTCTAATAAGGGATGGCTGCCGCCGGACCACTTCTCCGCGCTCGCCACGCCTGAACCGCATTAGAACAAAGTACGCCAGCAGCAGAAAGCAAGCGCCCGCAGGAGCCCCAAGTTGATGTTTCGATCGCTGTCCCGCTTCAAAGTGAGCATACAGTCCTTAGCAGCCGTTTTGATATTGACGCTCGCCGCGTTGGCAAGCTCCACAGGGCAGGCGCAGACCACGCGCAAACCCGGCCACGAGACCAATGCAAATCGCAAGGCCCGCATCGCCCGCCAGATCAAGGAAACCTACACCCACCGCTGGGAGGTCGGCGGCGGCGGCGGATGGCTCCGCTTCCGTTCCGGCGAGTACACCCAGAAGAACAGCGAAATCGCTTTCTGGATGGACACCACCTACTACTTCAACGAAAAGCTCGGCCTGACCGGCGAGATCCGCGGCGGCTACGGTAACGCCAAGCCGCTCGAGAACAGTTCCGACATCAACCTGGTCGGCAATCCCCAGATCTCCGAGTACCCCTTCATGGCCGGCCCCACCTACCGGCTGCGCACCAAGCTGCGCTACGACATCAGCGTCTTCGCCCTGGGCGGCACCGCCATCGGTAAATTCGACGGCGACCTGCATGGCCACCCCGTCTCGGAGTTCGGCTTCTGGCCTTCCACCAACGCCGCCCCCGCGTTCTCCGTCGGCGGCAACCTCGACGTCAACATCTACCCCAACCTGGCCTTCCGCATCGCGCCCAGCTACCTCGGCACCACCTTCGGCAGTAGCCTGCAAAACAACGTCGGCTTCGAAATGGGCCTGGTCTACCGCTTCGGCCGTCAGAAGTAGCCGCGCATCGCTCGCGCGCCCTTTCGCTCGAGCCTCACTCATCCGCGGCGACCACTACGCGAAAAGCGCGTCATTCGAGCGCAGCTCGACCCGGAGGGAGCAGCGGGCTTTAGCCCCGCGGAATGGGGCCTTGAGAAACAACGGGCTTCAGCCCCGGGCCTTCCCTCCAACCATCACGCCCCCGTCATCTTCTCCACATCCAGAATCTCCTTGATCTGCTGCTCAGTCAGCACACCTTTCTCCTGCGCCACTTCAATCACGCTCCGCCCCGTCGCCACCGACTCCTTCACCAGCTCCGCCGCCTTCGCATACCCGATATACGGATTCAGCGCCGTAGCCAGCGCCACCGTACTCTGCGCATACCACTCGCACCGAGCCGCATTCGCCGTAATCCCCCGCACGCACCGCACGTCAAACTCCCGCAACATATTCGTCAGAATAGAAACCGACTGCAGCACGTTATAAGCCATCGTCGGCAACATCACGTTCAGTTCCAGTTGCCCTGCCTGCACTGCCATCGCCACGGCCGCATCGTTGCCCACCACCTGGAACCCCACCATCGCCGCCAGTTCCGCCAGCACCGGATTGATCTTCCCCGGCATAATCGACGACCCCGGCTGCAGGCTGGGCAGCGCAATCTCGTTCAACCCCGTATTCGGCCCCGAACTCAGCAGCCGCAAATCGTTCGCAATCCGGATCACCTCCAGCGCCAACCCCCGCAGCGCCGCGCTCACCTCCGCCATCGGCCCGCACGACTGCATCGCCCAGCGCATGTCTGAAGCGGGCGCAAGTTTTTGCCCGCTGATAAACGCCAGCTTCGCAATCGCCAGCTTCCGATACTCCGGATGCGTATTGATCCCCGTCCCCACCGCCGAGCCGCCCAACCCCAACTCGCGAAGCGTATCAGCAGCCCGCGCAATCGACTCCCGTGCCTTACGAATCGCCATCCCATAAGCCGCAAACTCCTGCCCCAGCCGGATCGGCGTCGCATCCTGCATATGCGTCCGCCCCGCCTTCACCACTCCATCGAACTCGGCTGCCTTCACGGCGAACCCTGCGGCCAGCGAATCCAGCACCGGATACAGCCCCTCCAACGCCAACAGCGTTCCCAACCGCATCGCCGTAGGAAACACATCATTCGTCGACTGCCCATAATTCACATGGTCATTCGGATGCACCCACTCATACTTCCCCAGCGCCGCCCGTTCGGCGTCGCGTACCACAAGGTCGCCGTCAATCTCACCCTCCATCCCCGCCCCCTGGTACGGAACTCCACCCGTCTTCCCCTCGAACCTCGAACCTTGAACCTCGACCCTTTCCCGGGCAATCAATTGATTCGCCCTATTGGAGATCACCTCATTCGCATTCATGTGGAAGCTCACCCCCGCTCCCGCCTGAAACACATCCACCACAAACTCCTTGTCCCACTTCCCGTCGATCACCTCCCCGGCCGCCGAGGCAATCGCCTGCGCGCGCTCCTTGGTCACCACCCCCAGTTCGCCGTTCGCCTCAGCCGCCGCCTTCTTCACCATCCCCATCGCGCGGATCAGCGCCGGCGCCGCCCGCATCCCGCTGATCGGATAGTTCTCCACCGCCCGCTGGGTCTGCGCCCCATACATCGCCCCCGCCGGAACCTCCACCACCCCCAGCGAATCCTTCTCCTGCCTCATCTCTGCCATCTCGTTCACCTCGTGCACGCAATTAGGATGGTAGTCTCGACCCGTCGGAGGCACCAATGCGAACCAAAATTCTCTGTCTCTCGCTCGGAATCTCGACCTGCGCCCTCGCCCAAGCCGCGCCGCGCCCGCCAAAAGTCCTCACCCCCGACCAGATTGCCTACCAGCAGGCTCTGACGGACACCCGCGCCAAGCTCGACAAACTCCGCGCCGCCGCCGTCACCGCTTACAACGCCGAACTCGCCCGCGAAAAAGCCCCCGAGTGCCCCAGCGCCGTCACCACCTACGACATCAACATGTGCCTCTCGCACGAGAACGACCTCACCGACGCCAACTACAAGGCCTACACCACCGCCCTCCGCGCCATGCTCGCCATGCCCGTCCCCAAAATGCCCGCCGCGCCGGACACACCCTACGTCGGCCCCAGCGGCCCCGAAGCCACGCCCGCAACCAACACCGCCGCGTTCGACGCTGCCGAAGCCGCCTGGCAGACCTACGCCAAGGCCGAGTGCGGCGCTGTCGACACCTACTGGCGCGGCGGCACCATCGTCAACTCCATGGTCGGAGAGTGTGACCTCCGCCAATCCCGTGCCCGCCTCCACGAGCTCGACACCGTCTACAACGTCACCCACCCCCTATAGCCTCCACCCGCTGTGCCCTCAATCACTCCCCCACCCTCCCCACAGGACTAAAATCGATCCAGCCGGAGAACCCCTCTGTGCTCTCTGTTTACTCTGTGCTCCCTGTGATTCGCTCTTCGTAGCCAGCCCAAAGGAACCCGATAATGCCCGCCATCAAGCAGGACGACGTAATCCGCAGTGTAGCCGACGCGCTCCAGTACATCAGCTTCTATCACCCCGCCGACTACATCGCCAACCTCGCCCGCGCCTACGAGCACGAGCAGTCCCCCGCCGCCAAGGACGCCGTCGCCCAGATCCTCATCAACTCCCGCATGTGCTACGAGGGCCATCGCCCCATCTGCCAGGACACCGGCATCGTCACCGCCTTCTGCAAAGTCGGCATGGAGACCCGCTGGGAACCCTCAGCCCGCCACGGCATGATGACCCTGCAGCAGATGATCGACCAGGGCGTCCGCGAAGCCTGGCTCAACCCCGACAACGTACTCCGCCCCAGCGTCCTCGCCGACCCCGCCTTCTCCCGCAACAACACCCGCGACAACACGCCCGCCATGGTGGTCGTCGAAATGGTGGCCGGCGACGGCCTGGACATTACGGTGGCCTCCAAAGGCGGCGGCTCCGAGGCTAAATCCAAGTTCGCCATGCTCAACCCATCCGACTCCATCGCCGACTGGGTGCTCAAGACCGTCCCCACCATGGGCGCCGGCTGGTGCCCGCCCGGAATGCTCGGCATCGGCATCGGCGGCACCGCCGAAAAGGCCATGACCCTCGCCAAGGAGTCCCTGATGGACCCCATCGACATGCACGAGCTCCTCCAGCGCCAAGCCGCGGGCGCCGAACTCACCAACATCGAGAAGCTCCGCATCGAGCTCTACACCAAGGTCAACCAGCTCGGCATCGGAGCCCAGGGCCTGGGCGGCCTCACCACCGTGCTCGACATCAAGATCAAGGACTACCCCACCCACGCGGCTAACCTCCCCGTCGCCATGATCCCCAACTGCGCCGCCACCCGCCATCTCCACATCCACCTCGACGGCACCGGCCCCGTCCAGGTCGCCCCGCCGCCACTGTCGCTTTGGCCTGATATCGCCTACGCCCCGCAGAACGCCCGCCGCGTCAACCTCGCCACCGTCACCCGTGACGACGTCCGCACCTGGAAGACCGGCGAAGTCGTCCTCCTCTCCGGCAAACTCCTCACCGGCCGCGACGCCGCCCACAAGCGCCTCACCGACATGCTCAACCGCGGCGAAACCCTCCCCGTCGACTTCCGCAACCGCTTCATCTACTACGTTGGCCCGGTCGACCCCGTCCGCGACGAAGTCGTCGGACCCGCAGGCCCCACCACCGCTACGCGCATGGACAAGTTCACCCGCCAGATGCTCGCCCAGACTGGCCTGCTCGGCATGGTCGGCAAATCCGAACGCGGGGCAATCGCGATTGATGCGATCCGCGAGTTCCAGGCCGTCTACCTCATGGCCGTCGGCGGCGCCGCCTACCTCGTCTCCAAAGCCATCAAGGCCTCCAAAGTCCTCGCCTTCCCCGACCTCGGCATGGAAGCCATCTACGAGTTCGACGTCGTCGACATGCCCGTCACCGTAGCCGTAGACAGCCAGGGCACCAACATCCACGCCACCGGCCCCGCCGAATGGGCCGCCCGCATCGCCCAATCCCTCCCCGGCACCGCCGTCCTGCAGTAAAGGCGCGGGATCAGACGACTCATATCGCCGCCGAACATCAGAGGGCCCACTCACCCAAACGTCGTCTGCATCGCGATACCAGCTGAAAATCCGTGCGCTCGTTGATGGGCTTGACCGTCCGGTATGCTGACGAAGAGAGTGATCGACGATGAAGAAAGCAACACCAGTCCCTCGAAGAGACTTTCTGAAACAGATAGCAGGAGGCTCTGCTGGCCTCGCGCTAGCTCCCTCCCTATTGGCTGCAACTCCGGACCAGTCCTCGTCACCGCTGCCCAAAGGCGACACGACAAATCCGAGCGCTGCAAGTCTCATCGTGATGAGTCCGCCATCGGCACAAACCGCGGATAGCATCGCCATCCTGTGGAACAAGCCTGCCGGTCTGAGCGTGGAGGGCTATGACGTTTACTTGGGCAGCGCCCTTGTGACCACGACAAAGTTCACGGACTACACGTTCCAAGGCTTGGGTGCCGGGAAGAAGTATGAAATCTCCGTGCGTGCTCACGTGAAGGGACCAGCGCCACTCCAAAGCAACACCATCAGGATCGCAACCAGCTCACAGCCGCAGATCGTCGACATAACAAAACATGGCGCAGTGGCCGACGGGAGAACCCTCAACACGCGAGCCATCCAGGCGACAATCGATGCCTGCAGCGCCGGCGGTGTCGTGCGTGTACCCGCCGGAGTGTTCCTTACAGGAGCCATCTTTCTCAAAAGCGACCTTACCTTGCAACTCGACAAGGACGCCGTGTTGCAGGGCAGTTCCAATCCCAATGACTACCCGGTAATGAATTACCGCGCGGAGGGGCGTGAGAAACCCTGCTACGCGAGTCTGATCAACACGCGCGATAGCAAAGGCTCCCGCTGGCGAAACATCGTCATCACCGGGTCAGGCACCATCGATGGAAGCGGCGTCGCCCTGCGAAGAAACGAACTCAAAGAGAAGGCCGCGGAACGAGGCTGCCTGATCTGTATTCGCAATACAGATGGCCTATACCTGCAGGGCATCACGATTCAACAGTCCCCATTCTGGTGCGTCCATCCGATCTATTGCAGCGGTGTCACCATTAATGGCGTCAGCATCTTCACCAAGTACCCGGGGATAGTGAATGGCGACGGAATCGACCCCGACTCCTGCCGCGACGTTTTCATTTTCAACAGTCACATCGCCAGCGAGGACGATTGCATTTCCCTTAAGTCCGGCCGCGACGCCGAAGGTCGCGCCGTCGGTGTACCGACCGAAAATGTGCGCATCAGCCATTGCCTCTTCACCAGCGGGTTTGGCGTAGCCATGGGCAGCGAGATGGCCGGCGGCCTGCGCAACGTGCTCGTCGAAGACTGCGTCTTCAAAGATGCCTTCAGCGTAGCCAGCGTGAAGGCTCCGCGCGGGCGCGGCAGCTTCATCGAGAACGTCACCTACCGCGACTGCACCCTTACGAATCAGAATCAGGCCATCAAGGATAGCCAATGGTTCCGCGGCGCGCTGTACGTCGATCAGTACTATGGCATCGCCGAACCGGACCTCAGCGAAACCATGCCCAGGGACGAGAGCACGCCGGTCATCCGCAACGTGATCTTCCAGAACATCATGATAGACACCGTCGGTGGCAACGCGATCTATCTCGCAGGCCTGCCCGAAAGTCCGCTGGAAAACATCCGCCTGGACAATGTCACGGCCATCGGAGTGCACGGTTTCACAGCCTACAACGTTCGCGCCCTCACGCTCGATAACGTCTCAGTTGAGGCTCGCGACGGCCACGCCATGCACTTCGTCAACGTGAAATAGAGCACGCGTTGACGGCGGGTGGCACATTCACAACTTGGGTGCCCCATTCATGACAGTTTCATCGTCATGAGTGGGTTCCAACCTCCAAACCCAACCCCTCACCCTAAGCCGCCTCCACCACCCTCACCCGCCCCGCACCCTTCTTCACTTCAGGACGAATCTCGCCTACGCCGCCACCCCGCCCTTTTCCTTGCCCCACCGATACTCCAGAAAATCCGGCAAATAAAGCCCATCGTCCAACTGCGGCCAATAAACATCCAGTCCATTCGGCCCAACTCTCAACTCCGCAGCCTGCTCCGGAGTCGCATTCTTCAACTCACTCAGCTCTTCCCGGGGAATCAGCAGCCGCCGCCCATCGCTCAGCCGCAGCATCAGAAACTCCAGCCCCGGCTCCGGCCGGTACACCGCCTCGAGAATCGTCACCTCTTCCGGAGCATTCCGCGCCTCATCCAACGCAGCTTCAATCTCAGCATCGGTCGGCATCTTGGTTTCAGCCATGGGTCGCCTCCCACAGAGCTTGTAGTTCGTCTTTGTACTTCGCCGCAACGGTCATAATCTTCTTCACGTCCGACGCCTTCGCGTTTCGGGGCCGAGTGTGGTCCCGTCTCCCTGCGAAACGTACTTCATCGACGCACAACTCTACAATTACTTCCGTCTCCGCATACTTCCCGTGCACATGCGGAGGCGGGTGATCGTCCGAATACGAGCTAAACCACACGCCATCAATGTCTTCGAGCCCACACCTTAACTTTAGTCCACCGGTTCCCGGGGGCAAAGCAAATTCGGCATTAAACCCCCCGCCACCCCTTCCGCCCCCACATAAAGCGAATACAGAGACTGGCTCGCCGCCATGAACAACCGGTTTCGCTTGGCGCCTCCGAAGCAAAGATTCGCGCACGTTTCCGGAAGATGGATCCTCCCAATCAGCGTACCGTCCGGCGCGAACACATGCACCCCATCGTAGTTCTCTTTCCCGGACCATCCCGCCGCGGACCAAATGTTGCCGTCCACATCGCAGCGGATGCCATCGGAGGTGCCCGGCGACATGTTCGCAAACATGCGCCCGCTCTTCAGCCTCGCGCCATCCACAACGTCGTAAACCTGGATCGGGCGCGGGTCGCTCGGCCGCTTCGGCGTACCGCTATCCACTACGTAAAGCAACTTCTCGTCCGGCGAGAAGCACAGGCCGTTGGGCTTATCCAGATCGCTGACAACCACGGTCGCGACGCGCGTCTTCGGGTCGAGCCGGTAAACCGCGCAGGGCAGCTCGAACGCAGCTTTGTGCCCTTCGTAATTCCCCATGATGCCGTAGCCGGGATCGCTGAACCAGATCGCGCCATCCGAATGCACCACCACATCGTTCGGCGCGTTCAGCTTCTTGCCCTGGAAGCTGTCCATCAGCACCGTGATGCTGCCGTCGTGTTCGGTTCGCGTCACCCGGCGCGTGTCATGCTCGCAGGTAATCAGCCTGCCCTCGCGGTCGCGCGTGTTCCCATTGCTGTAGTTCGAGGGGCTGCGGAATACGGTCACCTCGCCCGTTTCCTCAAGCCATCGGAGCATGCGGTTGTTGGGAATGTCGCTGAAAAGAAGGTACCCTCCCTCTCCAACCCACACCGGACCTTCCGCCCAACGAGCACCCGTGTACAGCCGCTCCACCGCAGCGTTGGTCACCTTATACTTCTCAAATCGGGGATCGACGATCTCCACCGCCGGATCAGGATACGGTGTCGGACTTTTCGCTTCCAACTCACTTGCAAAAGCAGCAGGCCGCAAAGCCAGGGCCATGGTGGTTTCGGCCGCCATGCTCACGAATGTGCGTCTCTCCATAGCTGTCTCTCTCTGGGGGACCACCTTATCACGGCGACTCGCGACCCACGAACCTGGAAGAGGTCCTAATCCCACACCGGATCGAGATACACCCATTGGCTTCGGTCGCACCAGCTTGTTTCCATCTCGGGGACGTTCAGCCGCCCATGACCCTGTTTGCACGCCAGCTCGGTGCCGTTCCACTCCAGCAGGTTGTGCGAGGGCCGCCCCACTCGCGCCGGCCCACCCAGCGAGCGCAGGCACTGCTTGCAGCGTCCCTCCTGATCGGCGAACGCCCAGCGCAGCCCGATCAGCGCGAACGGCACGAACATCAGCAACTGGAGCGCGTACGCCCACATGGGAAACACCGCATAGATGGGCCGGCAGATATCCGCGCTGAGCAGGCACGCCAGCAGCAACACCAGCGCCGCCTTGGCCGCGAAGAAGACATGCCGCTTCAGCCCAAACCTTCCCTTGCTCGTCGAACCCTGTTCGATATGCCCGCGCGACGTGGTCGCAAAGCTGACAAACACCACCAGCACCGCCGCGAACGCCGACCGCTCGAACGGCCCGCGCGCATACGTCGCAAACGCGTGACAGCTTCCATTCAGCGCCAGCCCCACCAGCGTCGACAACACGCATAGCCCCGCCAGCGAAGCCAGGCACAGCGCCGGCGTTCCGTTCAGCGCGCGTCCCCAGCTATCCGTCCGCAGCCACAGCGCATCGCAGACGAGGCCGATTGACAGATCCACCGTAATCCCGAAGTTCTTCCCCCGCAGGGTCCGCTCAGTCCGCTCAGCCCGAACCGCGCGATGGTGCATGTACCACAACTCGGCCCGCCATGTCCGCGACCACTCCCCGCGTTCCTCCGCCGGCACAATCTTCTCCACGGCGCGCAGCAGATTGCGATCGAAGAACGGCAGAGGCGGCGCGGCAACAGGGCTCATGATCGCTTCTCCGGAACCAGATGTGCCAGCAGCGGATAGCGCTGCGTGGCCGCCAGCGCGGCAGCCTTGCCCGCGCGAGTGACCTCGTAATACCGACGCGCCGGACGCTGTTTCGCCGTCGCTTCCTCTTCAGGCTCCCATTTCGATTCCACCAGTTCATCGCGCTCCAGCCGCCGCAGCGCAGGATAAACTGTTCCACTGGGCAGGCCGGTGGCCTCCATCACGTCGAGCCCGAAGCAGTAGCCGAGGCTCAGCGCCTTCAAAATAAGAGCCGCACTGTGCGAGAGACGAGGCATGTGCATAACCTACACCTATGTAGTATGCTATTACAAGTAGTATGCTACATAGGGGTCAATCATGCTGCGACTCGATCACGTCACCAAGCGCTATCGCGGAATTCCCGCCGTCTGGAACGTCAGTTTCACGCTGAAGGAAGGCGAAGTGCTTGGCTATCTTGGCCCCAACGGCTCGGGCAAATCGACCACCGTGAAGATGATCATCGGCATGATCCAGCCGACCAAGGGCAAAATCTTCTTCGCAGACCGCAATATCCACGACGATCTCGCCACCTACCGCACGCAGCTCGGCTATGTTCCAGAGGAGGCACAGGTCTACACCCACCTCTCCGGCCTCGAATACCTGCAACTCATCGGCCGCCTCCGCGGAATGCCCGAGCAACTGATCGAGCGCAAAGCCCGTACCCTGCTGCAACTGCTGTCGCTCGAAACCGCCCAGTATGCCGCGCTCTCCGACTACTCCAAGGGAATGAAGCAGCGCGTCCTGATCGCCGCTGCCCTGCTCCATGACCCCAGGCTGATCATCCTGGACGAGCCGCTCTCCGGCCTGGACGCAATCTCCGCGCGGCTGTTCAAAGACCTCCTCATCCTGCTTGCGCGCGAGGGCAAAGCCATTCTTTACATCTCGCACGTACTGGAAACCGTCGAGCGCGTCTGCGACCGCGTGATCGTCCTTTCGGCCGGCGAGGTTGTCGCCGACGCCGCACCCCACGACCTTATCGAGCTGATGTCCTTGCCCACACTCGAAAGCGTCTTCGCCCAACTGGTGCAGCAGACCGACACCGAACAAGTCGCCCGCGACCTGGTCGACGTGATGAAGGTGCGTCATGGATAAACCAAAGAGCGTCACCCGCACGCTGGTCGATCACTTCTTCCGCCGCTTCTTCGACAACGATTCCATCCAGCTCGACGCCGACACCCAGACCACAGTTGTGCGCGCGCTCGCCATCGTCATGGTCCCCGGCATGCGCGTCGCGTTCTTTCTGCAGAACCGTTACCCCACCACCCCGTGGCTCGCCATGCACGATCAGTACTTCTTCGTCCTCACCTCCTTCGTCGTCATGGGCGCGGTCTCCATCTTCGAGTGGGAGATGCTCTTCCCCGACCGGCTGGACTTCCTGGTCCTGTCGCCGCTCTCGGTCAAGCCCGTGCAGATGCTCGCCGCCAAAGCCGCCGCGCTGGTCGCCTTCCTCACGCTCTTCCTGGTTGCCTCGAATGGCTTCGGCATCGTCATGCTGCCTGCCGTCAGCAAAGGCGACTTCTTCCGCCAGATCTACGCCCACGCCGTCGCAGTCTTCCTGGCCGGGACATTCGCCGCACTCCTCATCCTGGCCCTCGGCGGAATCCTGCTCTGCGTGCTCGACGCCGCGCGCTTTCGCCTGGCCTCTTCGATTCTGCAGATGCTCGGGGTTACGGGGCTGGCGCTGCTGGTGCTGCACTATTTCATCTTTGGCGATGCCATGCTGGCGCTGCTTTCGCCGCCGTTTCGCATCGCGCGCTGGATGCCGCCCGTATGGTTTCTCGGCGTCTATCAGGTCCTCCTGCGCGGCAACGCCGCACCCGCCTTCGCCCAGCCGGCGGCGCACTGCGCTCTGCGCGCCACGGCAGCGGCGGCAGCAGTCGCCGTGCTCACCTACCCGCTGGCCTGGGTGCGCATGCGCAAGATGGCAATCGAAGGAGCCGCGCGTCGAAGAAAACAGCCCTCCCGCCTGCTCGCTCGCATTGTGCACACGCTGGTCCGGCGGCCAGGCGAGCGCGCTGTATTCCATTTCATCGGCCAGACCATAGCCCGCAACAATCGCTACCAGGTCTATCTCGCCATGTACGGCGGCATCGGGCTGGCGCTCGCCATCGCCTTCGGACTGACGTTCCGCATCGACCACGACAGTTTGGTGCCCAGCCTCTCCAACCCCGGCCTGCACGCGGTGCTGCCTCTGTTGTTGTTCTGGTTGATCGCCGGCCTGCGTGTCGCGTTCGCCTTCCCGCAGAACCTCAGCGCCGGATGGGTCTTTCGCATCACCGGCGTCTACACCGGCGAGTGCGCGGCGGCGGCGCGCAAATGGGTGTTCCTTTGCGCCCTGGCCCTGACGTGCTCCATCGTTGCTGCCTTGCGAGCGGCAGGTTGGGACGCCCGCCATCTCCTCGTCCAGGCCGTGTTCGGGGTCTGCATCTCGATCCTGCTGACCGACGGGTTCTTCTTCTCGCAGCAGACCGTACCATTTAATCAACCCAGGATGCCGGGCAAGACCAGCTTTCCCTTGATGCTGACACTCTATCTCGGGGTATTTCCCCTGTTCGTCAGCTTGACCATCGTGGCCGAGATGCTGATCGAGAAGCACCCGGCGAAACTGCTGCTGCCAGTTCTGGTGACGATCGCAATTCATGCGGCGCTGACTCTGCTGCGCCGCGGCCCCGGCGAGGTCGAGGAAGAGATGGAAGGCTACGATGGCGAATTCCAGCTTCTGGGCCTAAGCTGACCGCGTCCGACCCTTCACCTTTCACTCTTACGGATCACCAGCTTCAGCCCCGACCACACTGCATCCACCGCGCACACTTTCACATCCACCAGCCCCAGCGGCAGCGCCTCCGCCCGCACCACATCTTCCGTCACCTCGGTCTCCATCCCTGATGCCTTTTTCGGCCAGCTCACCCAGATCATCCCGTCTAATGCCAGCAGCCGCCGCAGCCGTCGCAGCTTGCCCGCCAGTTCCCGCCGCTCGGTCACAAATATGTGCGCCATCTCCAGCCCGGCCCGCGGAGCCTTTACGATTTCCGGCCGTACGCCGCTCTCCAGGATCTCCTTGAGCACACTCTCCGGCATCTTCCAGTGCCATGTCCGCTGTCCGTCCTTCACTCCCAGTTTTTTCTCAAGCGGCGTTCCCGAGTATCCCGCGGCCATCAATGCACCCCCGTTGCACACCCCCTATGCTAGCCTGACCCGCCCGTCGGCCATCGCTGGTATTCTCAACCTGCAATGGCAATCAGTCCGAAAACCGAAACCAGCGGCGCCGAAACCACCAAGCCGCCGATCTACCTGCTGGACTCCATGGCGTTCATCTTTCGCGCCTACCACGCCATGCAGCGCCAGCGGCCCATGTCCACGCGCACCGGCATTCCCACTGCCGCGACGTATGTCTTCGTCAACATGATCAACAAGCTGCGCAAGGACTTCAGCCCGAAGTTCCTCGCCGCCGTTTACGACGTCTCCGGCCCCGTCTTCCGCGACGAGCGCGCCCGCGAGATGAAGCCGTTGCGCAAGTGGAACGTCAAAACCCAACAGTTCGACCAGGTCGACTACGCCGGCTACAAGGCCAACCGCGCCGAGATGCCCGCCGACCTCGCCCAGCAGTTGCCCTACATCCGCCGCGCGCTCGAAGCCTTCCGCATCCCCATCCTCAGCTACGAGGGCTTCGAGGCCGACGACGTCATCGGCACGCTCAGCCACAAGCTTGCTGCCATGGATCACCACGTTTACGTGGTGTCTTCAGACAAGGACATGATGCAGCTCGTCACGTCGAGCGTGTCGATTCTTAATCCCACCAAAGACAACCTCGTCCTCGATCCCGCCGGCGTCGAATCTGCGCTTGGCGTTCCCCCCAGCCGCGTCATCGACGTTATGGCGCTGCGCGGCGACTCCGTCGACAACATCCCCGGCGCGCCCGGCATCGGCGACAAAGGTTCCGTCGAGCTCATCCAGCAATTCGGCACCGTGGAATCAGCGCTGGATGCGGCCACCGCCGCGCCCGACTCGATCAAGCGCAAAACCTATCGCGAATCACTCGCCAACAATCGCGACAACATCCTGCTCTCCAAAGAACTCGTCACCATCCACACCGAAGTTCCCATCGACTTCTCCGTCGACGACATGCGCACCCAGCCCGTCGACAACGCCGCCTGCCGCGAACTCTTCTCCGAGCTGGAATTCACTACCCTGCTGAAGGAACTCGCCCCCGCCGCCGACAACGCCGCCTTCGATTACAACCTCAAGCCCACCGCCGCCGAGATCGCCGCGCTGCTCGCAGGTGCCAGGGAACAGGGATCAGGGAACAGGGAACAGGATGCAAGACGGCGCGGTTTGGCTGTGGCCATGTTCGAGGATGCGCGCGCGCTTGCCGAGGAGATCGCCGTTGAAAGCGGTACGGAAGGCGAGACGAGCGACCCCGAGCCCGAGCCACCTCCCGCCGAAACCATGGACCTCTTCGCCCGGCCAAGCGCACCCGTTCCTTCTCCTGTTCCCTCCTCCCCGATCCCTGATCCCTGTTCTTCTGTTCCCTGGTCCCTGACCCCTGTTCCCTGTTCTCTCGGCCTCGCTGTCGAGGGCAACGCAGCCATGGAAGTCTCTCTCGACGCGCTCGGCGTCCGCGCCGCCCTCGAAGACGCATCGCTGCCCAAGCTCGTCCACGACCTCAAGGCCGTCCTGCGCGCGCTGGCACCGCACGGCATCACCCTGCGCGGCGTCGAGACCGACGTGATGCTCCAGAGCTACCTGGTTAACCCCACCCACGCGTCGCACACGCTGCCCGACATCGCCGCGCGCTCCACCAACCGCGCACTCGAACATCAGCCCACCAAGGCCAATCCGAACGATCCGAAGCGCCTGCCGGAAGCCGCCGCCGCCATCGTCCGCCTCGCCCGCGTATTCGCCACCCAGATCGCCGAGAGCGACGCCACCGCCGCTGCACCAACGCTAAGCTCGGGACCAGTCCAGACCTCACCCCTCCAGCACCTCTACCAAACCATGGACCTCCCGCTGGTCCCCGTCCTTTTGCGCATGGAGCAGGCCGGCGTACGCATCGACTCCACCGTCCTCTCCTCCATGTCCACTCGCCTCGCCGTCGAAATGGACACCCTGGCCGACCGCATCTACACCCAAGCCGGCGAAGCCGCCGCCCAGGACTCCGCACTGCGCTTCAACATCAACTCACCCAAGCAACTCGGCGACGTGCTCTTCAACAAAATGAACCTGCCCAAGCCCAACAAATACGGCAAGGGCAAAGTCATCTCCACCGCGCAGGACGTCCTCGAAGAGCTGGCCGAGCACCACCCCGTCCCCGCACTGGTCCTCGAATACCGCCAGCTCGCCAAGCTCCGTTCCACCTACCTCGACTCGCTGCCGAACCTCGTCGATGCCGAAGGCCGCGTGCACACCACCTTCAACCAGGTCGGCACCGCGACCGGCCGCCTCTCGTCCACCAACCCCAACCTGCAGAACATCCCCGTCCGCACCGCGCTCGGCCGCGAGATTCGCGCCGCCTTCATCCCCGCGCCCGGCAATCTACTCATGTCCGCCGACTACTCGCAGATCGAGCTGCGCCTGATGGCCCACTTCTCGCAGGACCCGCTGCTGCTCAACGCCTACCGCACAGGCCAGGACATCCACACCCTCACCGCATCCGAAGTCTTCGGCATCCCCGTCGCCCAGCTCGACAAGGAAACCCGCAATCGCGCCAAGGCTGTCAACTTCGGCATCGTCTACGGCATCTCGCCCTTCGGCCTCGCCGCACAACTCGGCATCGACCAGAAGGAAGCCCGCGCCTACATCGACCGCTACTTCGAGCGCTACGCCGGCGTCCGCCGCTTCATCGACGAGACCCTCGAAACCGTCCGCCGCGAGCAGGCCGTCCGCACCTGGTTCGGCCGCGTCCGCCCCATCCCGGACATCCAGTCGCGCAACCCCAACATGCGCGGCTTCGCCGAGCGCACCGCCATCAACACGCCGCTGCAGGGCACCGCCGCCGACCTCATCAAGCTCGCCATGCTCCGCATCGACGCCGCCATCCTCGCCCGCCGCCTGCGCTCCCGCATGACCCTCCAGGTCCACGACGAACTCCTCTTCGACGTCCTCCCCGAAGAATCCGCCGAACTCAGCACCCTCGTCCGCCACGAAATGGAACACGTCGCCGAATTCAGCGTCCCCATCCTCGCCGAAGTAGGCCTAGGCCCCAATTGGCGCGACATCAAGTAGGCTTATCCCGTGCGCCTCGTCCTCGATACCTGTGTCATCGTCTCCGCCTTCCGCAGCCGCAAAGGCGCAAGCCGTCGTCTGATCGATGCTTTCGACGCCAACCTGTTCTCAATCCTCCTCTCGCAGCCCCTGCTTCTCGAATACGAAACCGTGCTCGGCCAACCCGAGCAGATGGAGGTGCACGGCCAGTCGCTACAGCAAATCTCTGACTTCCTCGACAACCTCGTAGCTCGGTCGATTCGAGTCAGTTTCCATCGACGGCTGCGGCCGCAACTTCGAGACCCGAACGACGAGCTCGTACTGGAAACGGCAGTCAACGGTTTTGCCGACGCCATCGTAACGCACAATACAAAGGACTTTTTGCCAGAGGTGGCCAAATTCGGCATTCCGGTATTGACTCCAGGGCATATCATTAGAGTGAGACTGGGAATATGAGCGCAACCAACCAATTGATCGCCTTGCCCGAAGCCCTCGTTCAGCAGGCCGCCAACCAGGCGAGCAACCTCGGAGTCTCCACAGAGCAGTGGATTGAAACCGCGGTCGCAGAAAGAATTCGCCTGGAAAACGCCGACGCCGAGTACTTCCGCGCTCGCGCAGCGCGTGCCTCCGGTCGTCCCCTGGGCGAAATCCTCGATCAGGGCCGTGACAACCCGCCCGATCCGGGCGACGAACTCTAGCCCAACCCCAAATTCCTGTCACATCCGGTAACCTGATTGAGCCGCGCGTTGCGGCCGAACCTCCATGCCCACACCGAATCCAAAGACCGCTATCCTGCTCATCGATTGCCCCGACCGCAAGGGCATCGTCGTCACCATCGTCAACTTCCTCGTCGACACCTATGACATCAACATCCTCAACGCCGACCAGCATCAGGATGTCGAGCTTGGCCTCTTCTTCATGCGTGTTGAGTTCGCCACCGACGCGCCCAACTTCGACGAGCCCGGCTTCCGCGCCGCCTTCGCGCCCATCGCCGCCGAGTTCCGCATGAACTGGCGTATCGAGTTCGCCGACCAGCTCCAGAATGTCGCCCTCTTCGTCTCGCAGTACCCGCACTGCCTCGTCGACCTCCTCCACCGCCACGACGCCGGCGAGTTCCACTGCAACTTCGCGATGATCGTCAGCAACCACCAGGACACCCGCGCGCTGGCAGAGTTCCATGGCGTCCCCTTCCACTACACGCCAGTCACGCCCGCCACCAAGCCCGCCGTCGAAACCGCGCAACTCGCACTCCTCGCCGAGCACAACATCGACCTCATCATCCTCGCCCGCTACATGCAGGTGCTGTCGCCGGCGTTCGTCGCCGCCTACCCGCGCCGCATCATCAACGTCCACCACTCGTTCCTGCCCGCCTTCACCGGCGCGCGCCCGTATCACGCAGCCTTCGCCCGCGGCGTCAAGCTCATCGGCGCCACCAGCCACTACGTTACCGAAACCCTCGACGAAGGCCCCATCATCGAGCAGGACGTCGCCCGCATCTCGCAGAACGACCAGCTAACCTCGCTCGTCCAGAAGGGCCGCGACCTGGAGCGCATGGTCCTCTCCCGCGCGGTGCAATGGCACCTCGACCACCGCATCCTCAGCTACGCCAACAAGACCGTCATCTTCGCCTAAACTCGTCGCGGAGACACACCATGAACTCAGACCCGCACAACCTCCAGCGCTTTCTCGGCGCGCAGGCGCCTGTCTTCAATCAAGTCCTCGCCGAACTCCGCGCAGGCCGCAAACGCACTCACTGGATGTGGTTCATCTTCCCCCAGATTGCCGGCCTCGGCTCCAGCCCCATGGCGCAACACTTCGCCATCTCCGGCCGCACCGAAGCAGTCGCATACCTGGCTCACCCCACGCTGGGCCCGCGTCTGCGCGAATGTACCCAGCTCGTCAACCAAATCCCCAACCGCGCCATCGACGAAATCTTCGGCTACCCTGACGATCTCAAATTCTGCTCGTCGGTCACCCTCTTCGCCGCCGTCGCTCCCGGCGAAGCCGCCTTCCGCGCCGCGCTCGACCAGTACTTCGCCGGCCAGCCCGACCCCGCAACGCTCGCCCGTCTCTGAATCCGCAGCGAAGGTTCCTAAGCCGAAAGCCTGCTCGGACCAACCTCTGCCGCAACCCCATTTTCGATCTGCGCAGGCACCGACCTTCGCTTCAGGTGGTACATGCGCTGGTCGGCGAGTCGCAGCAGCTTGGTCGCGTCCTTCGCATCCCTGGGATAAATCGCGAACCCGAAGCTCGCGCCCACCACCATAGCCTGATCGTTGATCGTGATCGGGCGCTCAATCGCGCTGCGCAGCGAGTCGGTGAAGCGTTCCACCGAGCCCTCGTTGGCCATGTCCGTGGCCACGATGATGAACTCGTCGCCGCCCAGCCGCGCCACCGTGTCGGTCGCGCGTATGCTCTTGCGCAGAGTGGCCGCGATCTCGCGCAGCACCTGGTCGCCGGCAACGTGCCCCATCGTATCGTTGATCTTCTTGAAGTCGTTGACATCCAGTACTACCAGGGCCAGGCTACTGTCCCTCCGGTTCGAGTACTCGATCGCCTGGGTCAGCCTCGCCGCAAACAGCCGGCGATTGGGCAGCCCTGTCAATTCATCGTGCAGCGCCAGCCACTCGTTGTTCGATACCTGCTCTTCCAACATCACCAGGATCATGCCAATGGAGATTAGCGACTTCTGCATGTTCCACACATGCGAGGCGATGTCGGCGTGGGCCGCGTAGTGGTCCATCACCCACGGATGGGTCAGGAAGAACAAGGCCCAGATCGAAAAGCCGGTTACGATCGCAAGTCTGCCCGTACTCTTGCGCTGCAAGCGCCGGTTGAAATGCATCGCCGCCAACGCGTACACGCAGCCCAGGCTCCAGTAAACCGCTCCCCTGAAATTGCCTTCACTTACCAGTACGCCCACCCACCCCCATCCCAGCAGGTACGCCAGGGCATACCGCCAGTTGTGGCGCAGAAACAGTGAGCTCGTCACTCCCACGATCGCGCCGATCACCACTGCCGGGACATAGACACTCGCATAGCGGAGGTTTAGCCCATAGATGGTCGTCAGGGCCAACAGCGACAGTCCATTCAACGAGAGGTAGAGCAGCCGCACACGGTGGGTGAGCGCCTGGTCCCCCGCCGCCCAGTTGAACACCAGACCCGCAAGAACATAACAGTCCAGAACGATGACGTGCAGCACTTTGTCGGGGACGCCCGTCGGCGCATAGAACGTGTGGGCCAGCGACTCGATCAGGGTAAACGAGAGGCCCAGCAACCACGCATCCGCCCGCGCGTCGGAGTGGCGCCGGCGCACCAGCGCGAGGATGACCACCAGAATTGCTAAGGCAAAAAGATCAGGAAGAAATGCAAGGTTCATGGTGCCTCCGGGCCCTGGTCGTTCTGCAGTAACCCTGGGTCGGCCAAATCTGGCCTAGCTGCTCTGGAGCACAAGTTTTCATAGATTACCCCGATCCGGCCGAAACGGGAAATAAAAAAATCACCCTTGGAATAATTCTGGTTGAATTTCAGCTTCCCCCTCCCGCGCTCCAGTAGGCGGCATCCCGCATTCAGTTATATCTTGGGATTCAGCAACTTATCCTGCGCCGGTTTATTCTGCGCCGGGAGCCTCCATGCCCTTTGCCGTCCGCCCGCGCTTCCACTGGCGCCTTCGCACCCGCAGCCTCGCACTCGGCGAGCAAACGCTGCTCATGGGCATCCTCAACGTCACGCCCGACTCCTTCTCCGACGGCGGCCGCTTCCTCGATCCAGCCGCCGCCCTCCGGCACGCCGTCCAGATGCTCGACGACGGCGCCGACATCCTCGATCTCGGCGGCGAATCCACCCGGCCCAACTCCGTTCCCATCGCCCCGGCCCAGGAGCAACTCCGCGTGCTCCCCGTGCTGCGCGCCATTCTCCAGGCGCGGCCGGACGCTATCCTCTCCATCGACACCTACCACGCCGAAACCGCCCGCCTGGCGGTCGAGGCCGGCGCCGAGATCCTCAACGACGTCAGCGGACATCTCTGGGACCCGGCCATGTCCGCCACCTGCGCTGCGCTCGGTTGCGGCGCCATCCTGATGCACACCCGCGGCCGCCCGCAGCAGTGGCGTACCCAACCCGCGCTCGCGCCCGGCGAGGTCATGCCGTTGGTCCTCGGCGACCTCCACGCACGCACCCACGCCGCGCTGGCCGCCGGCGTCGCCCGCGACTCCATCATCCTCGACCCAGGCTTCGGCTTCGGCAAGATCCTCGACGAGAACTACCCGCTGCTCGCCCACTTCGACCAACTCCACTCCCTCGGCTTCCCCATCCTCGCCGGCCTCTCCCGCAAAAGCTTCCTCACTCGCGCGATTCACTCGGAGGCCGGCGACGAACTCCCGACCACAGCCGCGAACACTGCCGCCATCCTCGCCGGGGCCCACATCCTCCGCGTCCACGACATCGCCCCAGCGCGCCAAACCGCCGCCCTCGCCGACCGCATTCTCGACGCCGCGGAGTGAATTCCCACAGCCCGCGCCCCGATTTCCACCCTCTCGTCAGTGCTATTCTTTAAGGCGAAGGAAAATCGAATGCTCACTGCCATCCTGGCCCTTCAGGTCGCCGTTTTACTCGCGCTCATCGCCCTGATCCTCCGCAAACCGGCGACCTCAGCCCAAGATCCTAGTCTGGCGCAGTTACCCGACCAACTCTCGCGCCTGATCGCGGACGAAGCGCGCCGCACCCGCGAGGACAATGCCGCCTCTGCCACCTCGCTGCGCAACGAAGTCATCGGCAGTATCGTGACTCTCGGGCAAGGCCTCAAAGATGACCTGAAGAGTTTTCGCCTGGACAACACCGCCGCAGCGGACAAGCTTCGCAACGATGTCGAGCAGAAGATGCACACGATCTCACAGGGCTTCTCCGACTTCAAGAATGAGACCGGCCTCAAGCACTCGTCCCTCGAAGAATCGCTCAACCGCAAACTCATCGAACTGATGGGGAGCAACGCCACCCATCAGGAAAAGCTCCGCACTTCCGTCGAGGAGCGCCTGACCAGGCTCAACGACACCAACACGGCCAAGCTTGAAGAGATGCGCGCCACGGTCGATGAAAAGCTTCACGCTACGTTGCAAACGCGCTTGACCGAATGCTTCGGCCAAGTCACCACACACCTCGGCGAGGTTCAGAAAGGCCTTGGGGAGATGTCGAAGCTGTCGACGGGAATCGATGACCTCTCACGTATTTTTACCAACGTCAAATCCCGCGGACAGATTGCCGAAGCAATGCTGGACAACCTGCTGAAACAGATGCTCGCTCCGGGGCAATTTGTCCGCAATGCACAGGTCAAGCCCGATACTCAGGAAGCGGTCGAGTTCGCGGTTCGCTTTCCTGGGCCGAACGGCGATGTCCTATTGCCGATCGACTCCAAATTTCCCCGCGAATCCTGGGAGCGCCTCGAGAGCGCCTACGAGACGGGCAGCGCAGCCGAGATTGCCGCTGCGCGCAAGGCTTTCGAAAACGCCATTCGAACCGAGGCGAAGCGAATCTGCTCGAAATACATCAACGAGCCAATAACCACTCCCAACGCCGTCATGTTTCTGCCCACCGAGGGCCTTTACGCCGAGGTTATGCGTCGCGACGGTCTGCACGACGACATTCAGCAGAACTGCCACGTCATGATCGCCGGCCCCAGCAACTTGTCCGCGATCCTCACCAGCTTTCAAATGGTGTTCCAATTGGTCAATCTCCAAAAGAAAGGCAATGAAGTCTGGAAAGTACTCGCTAATGCGCGAGGGGAGTTTGGAAAGTTTGGGGTTCTAATGGACAAAATGGACAAGCAGGTTGGCACTGTCCAAAACACCATTAGCGACCTCGGCCGACGCACCCGCGCCATCAACAAAACGCTTAGCGACGTCAGCTCGGAGTCTCCAGATGCCGTTCTTCCAGAACCAACAATGGCCGCCTTCGACGGACTTTTGCCCATGCTCGCCGCCTCCGAAGACGAAGAATGATCTCCAACACCCACGCCCGTCTCAGCATCCGACCCTCCCTTTGCTTTACACTCTGCTAGGCGCTCGGTATCCTTGAGACTTGCGCGTACAACTCGGGATAAGCCTGCAACACCCGTCCGGCCCGCAGCGAATTTTGAACCAGAAGGCAAACAGGAGAACGAAATGGCAGCAGTAGATGAAAAAGTAAAGCAGATTATCGTCGAGCAGCTTCAGGTGGATGAAGCGGAAGTAACCCCGGGCGCAAGCTTCCAGGAAGACCTCGGTGCGGACTCGCTCGACGTCGTCGAACTCGTCATGCAGTTCGAAGAAGCCTTCGACATTCAAATTCCCGACGAAGACGCCGAGAAGATCAAGACCGTCAAGGACGCCGTCGACTACATCGAAAAGACCCAGAAGGCGGCCAAGTAGCAATGGACGTAAGCGAAGCGATGGAGCAGCAACCCTGGCGGCGCCGGGTCGTCGTCACCGGTCTGGGCCTGGTCTGCGGAGTAGGTAGGACCGTCAGCGAAGTCTGGGAGGGTCTGCTCGCCGGCCGCAGCGGCATGGCCGAGATCAAGGGGTTCGACCTCACCGGCCATCCGGTGCGCTTCGCCGCCGAGGTGAAAGACTTCGACCCGCTCCTCTTCATCGACAAGAAAGAGGCTCGCAAGATGGGCCGCTTCATCCACTTCGCCATCGCCGCGGCGCAGGAGGCGATGGACCACTCCGGCCTCAAGATCGACGAGTCGAACCATGATCGCGTCGGCGTTCACATCGGCTCCGGCATCGGCGGATTCGACATCATCGAGCGCGAACACTCGGCCATGCTGGCCGGAGGTCCGCGCAAGATCTCGCCGTTCTTCATCCCCGGCTCCATCATCAATCTGGCGGCCGGGCATGTGTCCATCCGCTTTGGCGCGCGCGGTCCCAATGAGGCGACGGCAACCGCCTGCACCTCTTCGGCGCACTCCATCGGCGACGCCTTTCGCATCATTCAGCGCGGCGACGCCGACGCCATGATCGCGGGCGGCACCGAAGCCGCCATCACTCCCATGGGTGTCGGCGGGTTCGCCGCAATGAAGGCTCTCTCCACCCGCAACGACGACCCCACCCACGCCTGCCGCCCCTGGGACAAGGACCGCGACGGATTCGTGGTCGGCGAGGGCGCAGGCATCCTCATTTTGGAAGAACTCGAGGGCGCCAAGGCCCGCGGCGCGCGCATCCTCGCCGAGATTATCGGCTACGGCATGTCCGCCGACGCACACCACATGACCGGAATGGCCCCGGAGGGCGAAGGCTGCTACCGCGCCATGAATGCCGCCCTCAAGGTCGCCGGCATCTCACCGGACAAGATCGACTACGTCAACGCCCATGCCACCTCGACCCCGCTGGGCGATGCGCTCGAGTCCAAGGCCATCGAGAATGTCTTCGGCGAACACGCCCTCAACCAGACCCTGCTGGTCAGTTCCACCAAGTCCATGACCGGCCATCTGCTGGGCGGCGCCGGCGGCCTGGAGGCCGGCATCACCATCATGGCCATGCTGGAACAGACTGCCCCGCCTACGATGAACCTCGAAGAGCGCGACCCCCAGTGCCGGCTCAACTATGTGCCCAACGCGCCCCAGCGCGCGAAGATCGACTACGCGCTCTCCAACTCCTTCGGCTTCGGCGGCACCAACGGCTCGCTGGTCTTCAGGCGCTGGACAGAGTAGCGCCCGGGCCGCCCTCATGGGTTTGGGGGCCGCCCGTGATCGTTCCCGTCGTGCCGGTCGTTCCCGTTGTCCCCGTCGTCCCCGTCGTTCCCGACGCTCCCGACGTTCCGGTCGCGGCCTCGTCCCAAATCCAGGTGTCATACTCCAGGGTCAGCCGCTCCACCACAAACGCCGACCCGTCTCCGTTCAGCCCCGAAATCTCATAGGAACTTGGCCAGCAATTGGTCACGCGGAACGTGACCACCGGGTTCATTTGCCCATCCAGCAATTGGATCGTGAGTTCCCGCAGCGCATCCGTGTAATTTCCCGAAACCACCGTCACCAGTTGCGCCCAGTCGTAGAAATCGGTGTTCCCCGGCTGCAGCCGCCGCTCCAGCACGATCGGCTCATAGCGCGTAATCCCGGGCGCCTTGTGCGGCGAGTTCAGCTTTTCGTTGCCATCGCGATACTCCAGCACATCGTTGCTCCGCACCAGCGGACTCACGCTCATCATGGGCTGGCTCGCGCCGCCCCAGTTCACAATAAAGTTGAAGTCTTCATACACCGCGGTCCCTGCCATCGCGCGCACCTCGCTCTCCGGATCGCCTGAACCCCGATCCTGCGCTGAGCCTACCCTATCACCACCTCCGCCGGGAATTCGCTGCTCTAGCTCAAAGCCGCTCCTGCAATCGTCGCCACCACGCCGATCAGCCAGAAGATGCCCACAATCACCGCCGATTGCGCAATCGTCTTCTTCGCGACGATGGCCATGCCGACGACCGTAAGTACGACCGACCAGAGCTTGACGACATCGAACGATTCCAGCAAGCCCTTCATCCACGGAGCAATATCCGGCAGGAAGTAGGCCAGGTTGGTGGCTACGGGATTCTTGTAGTCATAACCCTCGGCGCTGCTGCCGAAACATAGCGACAAAATCGTCAAGAGCGATATCAGCAGGTAGGGCAGCGACGCATACATCGCCACCGCAAACACCTGCGAGAACGTGGTCTTGGCTCCCAATCCAAAATTGAATGACGCCCAAAGCACCAGCGCATACAGCGCAAGAAAGCCCGTGATCAGGACGAAACTGCCATAGGTGATGTACTTCGTTACTGCGACCGAGATCTTTTCGGCTTGCGCCCTCTGCGCCGGCGTCATGTCTGCCATGCGCTCCTGGGTATTCGGGCTCATGCGCACCTGATTCTCGTAAACCTGGTCGAATCCGACCTTTCGCTCTACCGTAAAAGCGGTTGCCATCGAGGTCACCAGCATCAGCACAAATGGCAGCCACCACGATGTGCTGCGCAGAATGTCCTTGAACGTCGCCGCGGGCGCGACGAACGTATCCACCACCCGCTCCAATTGGCTTAGGCCGCGCGCCTGATCGCCGCCAACCCCAAGTTCTCCAGCAACCGCATTCTCGTTCATCGCGTTCCTTTCACTCACAATCGCCGCAGTCGGATTGTATCTCGCTCAGCCCGCTGGCCCCAATAATCTTCTCGCACCCCGCCCGGCGCCAACAGAAAAGCCTCCCGCATTGCGCCGGGAGGCTTCTCCTGATGCTCTGGCAAACGGCAATTACATGGTGACGCCGCCGCCCAACTTCTTCTCCTTGTTCAGCTCGTTGGTCTTGCGGGCGCCCATGTCCCTCTGAATCCACATGTCCACCTGCTGCATATCGGCCTTCTGGGCCGCCGGATTGCCGCAGTCCACGTCGGCCTTGCGCCGGTAGGTCAGTTGCAGATAGGTCATCGCATCGTCGTAGTTTGGATTCAGATCGACTGCCTTTTCCAGGTACTTGATGCCCTCGGCGACCAGCGCCGAATTGGCCGTCTGGATCTTCGCGCAGGCGCCCTTGGTCATCTTCGCGTTGCCGTCGCCGGCATCGGTCAATCCGTCCGCCGCCAGGATCGTAATCGCATTGTTGTACGCCTCTTTCCAGTCCACAAAGCCGACAATGTAGTAGGCCTCCGGCTCGTTCGGCGCAATCGAGATCACCTTCAGCTCGTCCGCCTTGGCCTGGTCCAGCTTGTTGATGTTGCGATCGATTGACGCAATCTGCTTCAGCGCCGTCAGGTCGTTCGGATGATCTTGCAGCACCTGATTGAATCCGTCCAGCGCCTTCTGCGCCATCGCCAGGTTGGCCGGATCCATCAGGTTCGGCACCACCTGCGAGGCATACGTCGTAGCCAGGTAAAGCTTGGCATTCGGGTTCTTGGGGTCGAGCGCCACCGCATTCTGGAAGTAGTTTGTCGCTTGCTCGTACTGGGCGTTCTTGAACGCCGCAATGCCCTTATTCAACTGGTCGCGCGACTTCAGAAAGTTACATCCGGTCGCAGTTCCCAGCAATATCAGTAGAGCGACCAACAGTGGAATACGTGCATTCAATTTCATGGCGGCGGTGTTTCTCCTTCGATGAGGCGCGTTTGGTCAGATGCTAGAACGCGTAGTTAGGGTGTGTGCTAGTCCCCTCGATTGTAATGTGAGAGTGCCCGCCCTGACCAGCGATAGCACCTGCTTTTCGCCGCAAAACCTGCGCGGCTTTGCTGCATTCCGGGGCAAATCCGGCCCCCCGCGGCAACTCCTTCTTGGGACCGGCTCCAACCCGCCCCAAACTGATTCGCACTGAAGGCAATCTATCGTAGACGGCCCCTGCGGCGGCAAAGTTTCCCCGTGCCGTTTATCGTCCGCCCGGTGGATTTCCCGCCTCTCGCCCGCCATGTGCGTGCCTTTCATACGATCCGCCCGTCCCGGATGTGCACCGTCCGGCTGGCGTACGCCGCCGCCTCCGGATCGTGCGTAATCATCAAAATCGTCTGCCCCGTCCGCTGGTTCAGGTCCTTGATGACCTCCAGAACCGCGGCCGAATTCTTGCTGTCCAGGTTCCCCGTTGGCTCATCCGCCAGCAGGATGGCCGGCTGGTTCACAATCCCGCGCGCAATCGCCACCCGCTGCTGCTGGCCGCCCGAGAGCGCCCGTGGCTTATGCTTCAACCGGTCGGTGATTCCCAGCAGGTTCAGCACGTCTACAAACTCCGGACGGAAGGTAGTCGACCGCCCGCCAATATACTCCACAATCTTGATGTTGTCCTCCGCCGAAAGCGTCGGCAGCAGGTTGTACTTTTGAAAGACGAACCCCACCGTTGTCTTCCTCAGATCAGTCAACTGCCGGTTCGACATTCCCGCCAGGTCTTTCCCGTCGATCACCACCGTCCCTGCGGTCGGCGGCGTCAGGCCCCCGAGAATATGGAACAGGGTCGATTTGCCTGAGCCCGACGCACCCACGATCGCCACGAACTCGCCCCGCGCAATGTCCAGGTCCACGCCGCGCAACGCATGAACGTCGACGTCGCCCACATGGTAGACCTTGGTCAGCCCGCGCACCCGGATCATCGGCTCCGCCGCCGTCCCCGCTCCCGTCGCTGTCACTCCTACTCCGCCTTCACTCATACGACAGCGCCTCGGTTACATCCTGCTGTACCGCTTTAATCCCGGGTACGACCGCGCCCAGCATCGCACCCACAATTGCAATCGCACCTGCAATCGGCCACCAGATATACACCGTCTCCTGCACCAGGCTGCCCGGCTCAAAATGCTTCATCATCCACTGCGACCCGTAGGTCAACACAATCCCCACCAGCGTCCCGCCTACCGCCAGCATCACCGTTTCGCGCAGCAGCATGTTCAGCACCAGCCCGGACGAGCCGCCCACCGCCTTGATGATCCCAATCTCCCGCGTCCGCTCCAGCACCGCGGTATACATCGCCATGAAAACCACGATGAAGCCCACAACCACCGCGACAAAAACCACAACATCGATAAAGTCCCGCAGCATCCCAATATTGCTGATCGAGTACGCATCCATCAAGGCATTGATCGAATAGATCTGGTTGTCATTCAGCGCCACCTTCAACTGCTCCGCCACCTGTTCCGCCAGCTTCGGATCGTCCAGCTTCACATACATCAGCGTCAGATGCCCGGGCGTCCCCTCAATTTCCTGCAGCGTCTTCAGCTTTACGCAAATCCGCGCCAGCTTCCCGCCCTCCGCGATACCGGAGATATTCCACTCGTGCGCAATCAGAGTGATCTTGCTCCCTATGCGCAGATGGTTCTTCAATGCATAGTCCTCGTCCACGACCATGTCGTCGGCGTTTACCGGATCGCCACCCTTGATGTACTGGAACCCGCCACTCATCTGGTTGAACGCGGCAAAGTCGAGTCCCGTGATCGAGTCTGGAAACGTCAGCGACTGCACCACTGTCCCGGTCGCCGCCACGACATGCGGCTGCTGCATGGCCAGTGCCAAGAAACTTTCGGGCATCGGCGCGCCGCTCAGGCTCGACATCACCGACGACCCCTGCGGCCGCACCATGATGTCCGCGCCCACCGCTTTGGCCCGGTCCTTGGTCGAGTCCAGCGTCCCATGGCTCACGCCCACCAGCGTCAGGATCATGGTCACTTCCACTGCGATCGCCAGCACGCTCAGAAGCGTCCGCACCGGCCGGTGGGTTAGATTGGCGAAGATCAGCTTGTTCAACACAAGAGATGAGTTTATCCCACCGAACCCCTTTGTCCGGTCTCAAACCCCATCCTCTGTGTCCCGCGTCACAGATTTGTGCATTTGCTGATTGGCCCGCACGAAATCCTCCCTGCGACCATCGGGAGCACCACGCGAAGCCCAATACGCGTCACGAAGTGGCTAGAATGGGCCATGCGCGTTGCCGCTCTCATTGCCGGCCTGCTCTTCTGCCTGAGCGCTGTGCTCGACGCCTTTCAGACCATCATCCTGCCGCGCCGTCCTGTCGGACGCCTGCGCATCACCATACTCTTCTACATCGTCACCTGGACGCCCTGGTCCTGGATCGCCCGCCACACCCGCAACCCCAAGGTCCGGGAGCAGTTCTACAGCATGTTCGGCCCCGGATCGCTGCTGCTTCTGCTCATCGTCTGGGCGCTGCTGCTGGTCACCGGCTTCGGTCTCATCTTTTTCGGCCTGCGCACCCCGTTCGCCGATACCATGGCAGACGCCTCCGCCCTCGCCCGCCTGCGCACCGACCTCTATGTCAGCGGGACCACCCTCTTCACTCTCGGCATCGGCGACGTCCTGCCCCGTTCGCTCGCCGCGCGCGCGCTCATCGTCATCGAGTCGGGCACCGGCCTGGGGTTCGTCGCCCTCGTCATCGGATACGTCCCCGTCCTTTACAGCTCATTCTCCCGCCGCGAGGTTTCGGTCGCGCTGCTCGACGGCCGCGCCGGCTCGCCGCCCACCTCCACCGAACTGCTCCGCCGCCACTCCTTCCCCGGCGGCCAGGAGGCCCTGGTTGTCCTGCTCATTGAGTGGGAACGCTGGTCCGCCGAAGTCCTCGAGTCGCACATCTCCTACCCGATTCTCTGCTACTACCGCTCCCAACACGACAACCAGAGCTGGCTCTCCGCCCTCACCGCCATGCTCGACACCTGCGCGCTGCTCATCTCCGTCGTCCCCGGTACCGCCTCCCGCCAGGCGCAGCTCACCTTTGCCATGGCCCGCCACGCGCTAGTCGACCTCGGCCACGTCTTCCACCTGGAAAAATGTGAGGCCGCATGGCGCGCCCGCGGCGGCCCCAACCGCCTCCCTCCGGAACACTTCCACCAGGTCTGCGACTCCATGCAGCAGGTCGGCCTGCGCCTCTGCGGCGACCCCGAAGCCCCGGCCCGCCTGCACGCCCTGCGCGCACTCTACGAGCCGCAAGCCCAGGCCCTCGCCGACTACCTCGGCATGTCCCTCCCCGGCTGGGTGCCCGAACCCCGCGCCAAGGACCAGTGGAAGACCGTGGAGGCCGTCCGCTCCCAGGCCGCCTCCGTCTTCAAAGACAAAGAAATCCTCATCAGCGATCAGGCCGTCGCCGTCCGGCTGCAGTCCGAGGACCACCACTAGCCGGGGATTCTGCCGCGCAAAACCAAAGCCGGCATTGCGATTCCTTACCCAACCCGCCTGACTTGCGCTTATACTCTCCACGCGCCTTGCTGACGGACGCCTGATTATGTGCAAAGGGAAGTGAACTATGAGAATCCTGGTAGGAGTTGATGATTCCAAGTACTCCGGAGATATCCTGCGGGCGATTGTCTCCCAGCGGCGCGCCGACAACACCCAGGTCCTGGTCCTGCACGTACTGCAGCCGGCCGGCCCGCCTCCGCCGCAGATGGCGCCCGGTTACGCTCCGGAGTTGGAGGCCGAACGGGAGTCTGCCAAAACGCTGGTCGAACGAATTGCGATGGAGCTGCGCAGCGCCGGGTTTAAAGCGGAAACCCTGGTTGGGGTCGGCGACGTCCGCGAGGGCATCATCGATACCGCCGCGGACTGGCATGCCGATCTGATCATGGTCGGCTCGCACGGGTTGAACGGCCTGCAACGGCTTCTGCTGGGCAGCGTGTCGGAGTTCGTCGTCCGCCACGCCACCTGCTCCGTGGAGATCGTGCGCACGCCGGCGAAAGCCTGAACCTCCGCTCCGAACTACTGAGGCAAGCCGCCCGGTCCAGCCGGCGCCGGGTTCAGCTTCTCTTTCGCCATCGCGCCCGCCGTTCCTTTCGCGTCCTTGTCCTCCAGGTCCGCATACACCTTGCGCGCTTCGTCGGTTTTGCCTTCGGCGGTGTATAGATCGGCAAGCTGCAACCGCGCCAGGCCATAGGGAACCGTAGCGGTCGGCTTGGCGCTGAGCTGGTTGTAGAGGTCAATTGCCTGGGCATCGCGTCCGGTGTCGCGATACAACCCGGCCAGTGCAATCTTCGCCAGCCCGGCCAGGCTGCTGTCCCACCCGCTCGCAACCTTATTCAGCGTGGCCTCCGCCTGCTGGTTCTCCCCCGCCTCAATCTCGGTCAGGCCGGCAAAGTAGCGCGCATTCCTGCCATCCGGCGTCAGGCCGTACTTGTCGGCAACCGCCTGGAACATCGCGTTCGCGGCCTTGGCCCGCTCCGCGCCGGAGGCATACGTCTTCACTCCGGAAGGCACCGGTTCGCCCGGCTGCGTCAACGCCGACTGGTAAGTCTGCATGGCCGCACCGAATGCAATCGAGGCCGAATCCGACCGGGCGTTGTAAATCACGGTGCCCAGCACCACCAGCGCGATCAAGCTGAGAATCGCCGATAGTGTGAAAATCACCGACTGGCGATTCTCGCTGGCCCATTCCAGGCCGTGGGTGGTGGTGCTGACAAAACTGTCTTTCTTGAGGGCTTGCCTGGTTCGCTGGTCCACTGGGTCTCGTCTTCCTTTTGCGTCGGTTGATGCTGTGAAGGCCGATTACGCGGCGCAACCCTACAAGTCTATCAGCCCCCGCGCGCGAAGTGCTAGACTGCGCGCATGATGCGGCACAACCTCCGCGCAGCACTGTGCTTCCTGGCAATGGCAACCCTGTGCGCCCTCGCTACCGCCCAAAACGCCCCCGCCACCGGCGCAATCCCGCCTTCCGCTCAACCGCCCGTCCAACAGGACACGCAAGCCGCACCCGCCATCCCCGGCCCGTCTGAGCCAAGCCAGTCCGAACCAACCCCGCCCGCACCGGATTATCTCCCCTCCTCGCTCACCTACCAGATCGGCGCCCTGCTGGAGGACCCCGCCGTCTCCCGCGCCCACTGGGGCATCATGGTCACCAATCTCGACGGCGCCCTCATCTACGGCCTCAACCAAACCCAGCTCTTCCAGCCCGCCTCCAACGCCAAGCTCTTCACCACCGCCGCCGCCCTCGCCCTCCTCGGACAGCAGGATTCCTATGGAATCCAGACGGATGTGATTGGGAAAGGCGTCTTTCGTGGGCAGAAGTCTTTGGAAGGCGATCTCGTGCTGGTCGGCGACGGCGATGCCTATTTATCTGGCCGGACGATGCCCTATGTCTCTCCCGCCGCTCGACCGAATGGTGCCACTCCTGCGACCGATTCGCTTCGGTACCTCTCCGATATGGCCGACCAGGTTTCCGCCACTGGACTGAAAAAAGTGAAGGGTGACGTCGTGGGCGATGACACCCTGTTTCCCTGGGAGCCCTATCCCGAAGACTGGTCAATTGACGACACCGTGTGGGGGTATGGCGCTCCAGTATCTGCGCTCACGATCAACGACAACCAGATCAAGGTGACAGTCACGCCGGGATCGGTGGAGGGGAAACCCGCAACCGTGGCGATCGATCCGGCAACGCCCTATTACACCCTGGATGCTTCGGGGCTAACAACGGGGGCCAGGAAGAGCGGAAACCATGTCCAGTTCGAACGGGCGCCGGGATCGAAAGTCCTGCGCATCCATGGGTCAATAGCTGTTGATGAAAAGCCAGACGAAGAAGAAGCTGCCATTGATGACCCCGCCGAGTATGCAGCTATAGCGTTCAAGGGGATGCTGGAAACGCGTGGAATCACCGTGACCGGCGTACCTCGCGCACATCATCGCACACCCGACGATGCCACCGGTTTCCTGACCGAATCACGCACACCGATCAACAACGTGATGAGTGCAACTCAGAACTGGAGACTTCACGGTCAGAAGTGGCTTAATTTTATTCCAACGTGCCCCGGATGCGAGGGCAGCATTCCTCCGGGGCCCAAGGACCCCGTAAACAAGTTGCTCGCTAGCCACAAGTCGCCGACTCTTCGCGAGGATATAGCGCTGACCAATAAAGTGAGCCAGAACCTTCACGCGGAACTGCTGCTCCATCAACTTGGAGCTGCCGTCGGAACGGATGGCTCAACGGCCCAGGGTGCTCGTGTGGTGCGGGCCTTCCTCCTCTACGCCGGCCTCGACCCCAACGACTTCATCTTCTACGACGGCTCCGGCCTCTCCAGCCACGACCTCGTCACCCCTCGCGCCACCGCGAAGCTGCTGCAGTTTGCCACCACTCAACCTTGGTTCGCCGATTGGAAAGCCTCGCTCCCCGTCGCCGGCGAGGACGGCACTCTCGAATCCCGCTTCCCCAACCCTCCCCTCAAGGACCACATCTTCGCCAAGACCGGAACCCTCGGCGAGGCCCGCGCCCTCTCCGGCTACCTCGATACCGCCAGCGGCCGCACCGTCATCTTCTCCATCATGGTCTCGAACCACCTCCCCGGCACCACCGCCGACCGCGACGCCATGGACAAGATCGTCGCCGCCATCCAGGCCGCCGAATAGGAACAAACTTCCCGAACGCGCCCGTGTTCAGGCATACTTTCCAATACCGAGCAAATCAACCCTCCCCCCCGGGCCCCTCAAATAAATCAAGTTTCAGGAGGTTTCACATGGCAACTGACGCCCTGCGCCAACAAGCTGTGCCTCGCCTGCGGGTCAATCCCAAAGCCGACCGCATCTTCTTCTCGACCATGGTGCTCCTGCTCTGGGCCACCGTCCTCTTCGGGTTTGCGAAGACCTACTTCCTCGCCGGAATGGTGGAGGCCCCGCTTCCCAACAAGCTCATCCATGTCCACGGCGCCATCATGACGCTCTGGATGGTGCTGCTCTTCGTCCAAACCGCGCTCATCTCCGCGCGCAAAGTGAAGTGGCACATGACCCTCGGCCTCTTCGGCTTCGGTCTCGCCTGTGCTATGGTCATCATCGGCCCCGTAGCCGCCACCAATTCGCTGCGGCGCGGCGTCGGCGTGCTCGGACTGGACCCCAAGACCTTCTACGTCATCCCGCTCAGCGCCATCCTCATCTTCGGAGTGCTGGCCGCCTTCGCGTACCGCTACCGCCGCCAACCCAATGTTCACAAACGGCTCATCCTCATCGCCACCATCGGCCTCATCGACGCTGCCGTCGGTCGCTGGCCTGTCGCTTTCTTCCAGAACAACCCCAAGGCGCAAGACCTTATCCCGTTCGGCTTTCTGCTGGCGGTGATGGTCTTCGACCTCGCCACCCAGCGCAAAATCCTGAAGACCACTCTCTTCGCCTCGCTCTTCCTCGTTGTCGTTCATCTCACGCGCGTCCCCATCGCCTTCACGCACCCGTGGCAGGCCTTTGCCACCTTCATGCTCGGCAAGGGATAAGGGCGCCCACGTCGCCGCCCGGATGCGACAATAGTTCCATGAACCAGATTGCCAGGGGATTGCTCGCGCTCGGCCTCGCCGCGGTCTTCGCCGCTGCCGTGGGATGCAAGCAACTGCCCCCGCCTACGCCGCTCTCCGAGCTGAATCCGCAGCAGATGCGCGGGTACCAGGTGTATCAGGCCCGTTGCGCGCGCTGCCACAACGACCGCACCAACGAGCCGCTGCAGGGCCAGTCGCTGCGCGGCATCTTCAAGAAGCAGTATCTGGATAGCGGTGCTCCGGCCAACGACGACCGCGTCATGGACGCCATCCTCTACGGCCGCGCCATGATGCCCGCCCTGGGCAATACCATGACTCCGGACCAGCGCGATGACCTGCTCGCCTATCTGCATACGCTGTAGATCACGCTGCGGACGCAGACCGGCGAACCGATTTCGAGCGCGCCTCTCGTACTTGATAGGGACGGGCTTTAGCCCGTCCATAAACACGGCAAGATGTGGGGCTTTAGCCCCTGGGACAGGCTTCCATGCGAGCGACCGACGATGAGTGAAAGCAACCAGAGCGTCAAAGGCCGGATGCTGCCCGGCATTGCGGCCATCTGCCTGTACCTGATCCTCATGACCACGGCCAATGTCTACGCCGGACTTACCGGAGTCTACGGAAGCGGCCCGGCGAAGTTCGGCATTCTCGCACTCTGTTCGCTGCTGGCCGCCGGTCTCTACGGCCTTCTGCGTCTCAAAAAGTGGGGATGGGCCCTGGTCACCGCGGGCTGCCTGCTGTTTGCCACCGGCTACTTCTTCTACTTCTCAAAGTCGCACGTTGGATTTTTCCTGATACAAGGACTATTCGGTCTGCTCTTCTTCCTCTACCTCGTCCGCCCGGAAACCCGCGAGCGCCTGCGCTAGGCGTTCACACGCCATTTGACCGCTTCGCGCGATCCTCCCTTTGGTCGGCACGTAATCTTACTCGCGACCATCGGGAGCGCCCCGCAAAGCCCAAATACAAGTCACGAAGTGACCGCCCCACGCGCAGTGGGCCCGTCCGGCAGGACCATGCTCGTCATTCGCAGGCGATACAATTTAAGTCGAATGACGCCGCCCACCGCTGAACTCGTCCAGATCGACCTTGCGCCTCAGCGTCCCGTGCGCAAGCCCGAGTGGCTGAAAGCCCGCGCCCCTGGCGGCGAAACCTATCACAACCTCAAGAAGCTGGCCCGCGATCTGCACCTGCACACGGTCTGCGAAAGCGCGCAGTGCCCCAACCTGGGCGAGTGCTGGAACCAGAAGTCCGCCACCTTCATGATGCTCGGCAACCTCTGCACCCGCCGCTGCGGCTTCTGCGCCGTCCCCAAGGGCAAGCCCGAACCGATCGACTTCGACGAGCCTCGCCGCGTAGCCTATGCCGTCGCCCAGCTCGGCCTCGCCCACGCCGTCATCACCAGCGTCAACCGCGACGACGACAACCTTGGAGCCGCCCGCGCCTTCGTCGAAGTGATCCGCGAAATCCGCCTGCAATCCCCCGGCACCCGCGTCGAGGTTCTCACTCCTGACTTCCAGGGTGTCGACGAGTCCCTGCGCATGGTCGTCGCCGCCCGCCCCGAGATCCTCAACCACAACATTGAGACCGTCCCCCGCCTCTACTCCATCGCAAAATCCGGCGGCCGCTACACCCGCTCCCTCGAATTCCTCCGCCGCGCCAAGGAACTCTCGCCCGCTCAGATCACCAAGACCGGCATCATCGTCGGCATGGGCGAGGAGATGCACGAGTTGCTCCAGGTCTTTCGCGACCTCGCCGGCCGCAAAGTCGACATCCTCACCATCGGCCAGTACCTGCGTCCATCCCGCGACCACCTCGTCATGCAGCGCTTCTACACCCCCGACGAGTTCGCCTTCCTCAAGCACGAAGCGCTCGCCATGGGCTTCCGCCACGTCGAGTCCGGCCCGCTGGTCCGCTCCAGCTACCACGCCCGCGAGCAGGCCCAGTCCACCGGCCTCGCATAGAGAACGGCACGCACCTCCGATTCCGATGACCGCTGCCGACGCAATTCGCAACAACGTCTTGACAATCTTCTGCCGGGGTTCAGTTACACTCTTCGCACGCGAGGAATCGACATGAGCGGCAGCCAGTTCGGCGATCGGGTACGGAGGTTCTTGATGATGCGGTCCGGCGCGGCGTGCGCGCTTGCGCTGGCCCTGCTGTTTGCAACCGCGGGTCCCGCGCCCGCACAGGGCGACAATCCCCTGCATACCGCTAGCCGCGTCGAGCTCGACGTCGTCAAGGTCGTGGTCGCGCAGGAGAAGGCCTGGAACGCCGGCGATCTGGAGGGTTACGTCAAGGCCTACAAGGACTCACCCGACACCATCTTCATCGGCAAGGATGTTTCCAAGGGCTACGCGCAGATCCTGGAAGACTACAAGCGCAACTACTACAATCGCGCCTCCATGGGGACGCTCACGTTCTCTGAGCTGGAGGTGCATTCCTTGAGCGATACCTTCGCCGTCTGCATCGGCAAGTACCACGTGGAACGCGCCAAGAAGGACGGCGGCGCTTCCGACGGCCAATTCTCCGACGTCCTCGAAAAAACCGATCAGGGCTGGAAGATCGTCCTCGACCACACCACGTAGCACTAAGGCTCTTTGGACTGTCCTGATGCGATAGACTGTAGCTTAGAGGCTAACCATGATCCTTCATGTGACCTTGGAACCTGCGGAAGACGGATGGATCGTCGCGGAATGCCCCGCGCTACCCGGATGCGTGTCTCAGGGCAGGGACGAAGAAGAGGCGATGGCCAATATAAAAGAGGCCATCACGGCATGGATGCTCACCGAGGATCAGCAAGCAGTCGAGTCGCTGCCGCCGGACACGAACTCGGTAATGGTCTTGGTCTAACGCTACCAACATGCTAGTTAGCATGCAGGAACACTCAACCGAGACGTTGCGGTCTGCCAATTCTACGCGGAGAATGACGGCATGGGGACACTCGCAAACATTTCGGGAAAGGAAGCCGTCAAGGCTTTCCAACAAAATGGCTGGGTCCAACGGATGCAGGGTTGGCAGCCATTTGACAATGACCAAGCCGGGACACCGGGCGAAACTCTCCATCCCGCAACACAAAGCTTTCGGTCGGCACGCTTCGCTCGTTGATCCGCGCTGCCGGCCTGACGGTCGATGAATTCCTCGACCTCCTCTAGCCGCAAGTCTACCCGCTCACACCGTCAGAATTTCTTTCTCCTTCGCCTTGAACAGCTCATCCACTCGCCGGATCTCCGCGTCGGTCAACTGCTGAATCTCTTCGTTCGCCCTCTTCTCGTCGTCGGCCGAGATCAGCTTGTCCTTGGCCGCCTTCTTTACCTGCTCGTTGCCATCGCGGCGGATGTTCCGGATCGCCGTCTTGTGGTCCTCCAGCACCGCCGAAAGGTGCTTCACCGTCTCTCTGCGCCGCTCCTCGGTCATCGGCGGCACCGGCACTCGGATCACCTTGCCGTCATGCATCGGATTGAATCCCAGGTTGCTGATGCGAATGGCCTTCTCGATCGGCGCCACCATCGTCATCTCCCACGGCGACACCAGGATCATCTGCGCTTCGGGCGTCGAAATCTGTGCAACCTGCGAGATCGGTGTGTCCGTCCCGTAGTAATCCACCTTCACCTGGTCGAGCATATGCACACTCGCCCGGCCGGTGCGGGTCGAGAGTAGGTTCGCCCGGAAGTCCTCCACTGTCTTCTCCATGCGCGCCTTCAACTGCGTATGCACACCCTTCAACGCCGCGATGCTTGTCATCGTTGATGCCATCGAGTTTCCGTCCTCTCCAATTGCAATTCAAAATCCGCCATCAACCCAGCGCCTTCGACCTCGCCATTCTACAGAGGTTGATGGGATTGCGATGCCCAGATGGCGAATCGTCATGTCTGTCGTCGATATGTCCTTAGAGCCTCAAATATTCAAAGAAGCCCACCGTGATCCCAATTGCCGCTAAAACGATTAACGCCCACCGCAACAAACCGCCAGAGCGCGTCCTCGGCGTCAGAATCTCCAATGTTTCTGCCGTCTCCTGGCTGTCAGCAGTCGTCTTGGATTGCCTCACGAGATACGGAAACCGCCGCCGCAGATGCGCGGCGATAAACCTTGTGCTGGGCCTCAGGACGTTAAAATACCCGGCCGGCGCGATTTGGAAATCCCTGCGATTCACAGAGCGAAGAACTTTCATGGCTTCCTTCTGAACCCGTCGGCGCGGCTTTGGTCTCGGCCGCCGCCGTTCTCTGCGCAGATCTCAGGCCGGATTATAGTACTGTCCCTAAAGGTCATGCGGCCACACCCAACTTGGGGCCACCCGTCCCCGATTATCGCGCAGGTTACCAGAGTTCCGTTGACACCCCGGGGACCCCAAAGCGTAGCCTCAACCCATGGAAGTCGATCTCACTTACGAACAGCGCGCCCGCATCGAGCTCATCGCCATCCACACCGGCAAGTCGCCGGTACGCGTGCTCGTCGACGCGGCCCAGTTTCTGTTCGATTGCGAGATTGACTACTACCCACCCTCGCAAACGGCTCCATCCCAGCAGTTCCTCCCCGAGGAGGAGATGGAAGCAAGGCTGGCGCGTCTCCTCGGCCGCTGAGGCCCGTCGCGCTGCCCGGCGCCCGCTTCCCGCCGGCCCTGAACACTGCCTGCAAAGCCCTGCGGCAGGCACAGCCTTCAGCACTCCCCCGCCACTCCACCGTAAAATACATCCACGCGCCGGAATCGGACCACCCGCGCGCAATCGCACCTCGAAAGGCCCTGCTTGAAGGTCTTCGCATCCCTGCTGCTCATAGCGATCGTCTGCGCCGCCCTCGCGGCTTATGCCGTTTACGCCCCCATCGGCCCTCCGGCCGGCACCTCCGACCAGCAAGCCACCTACGTCGACATCGCTCCCGGCACCGGAACCCAGGCCATCGCCGCCCAACTCCAACACGCCGGAGTTCTGCGCAGCCGTTTCGCCTTCCTCCTGCTGCGCGCCGTCAAAGGCGGCAAGCTCATGGCCGGCGAGTATCGCTTCAACCATCCCGCGCCCGCAACTGAGGTCTACGCCCGCATCCTCCGCGGCGACGTCTATACCATCCCCCTCACCATCCCCGAGGGCTACAACATCTTCGACATCGCCCAGGCGGTCGAGTCCGCCGGCCTCGGCTCCCGCGACGCCTTCCTTGCCGCCGAACGCGCCGACACTGCGCTCATCTCCGACCTCGAGCCCAACGCTCCCTCGCTCGAGGGCTACCTCTTCCCCGATACCTACCGCTTCACCCACCACACCACCCCGGCGCAGATGCTCGCCGCCATGGTCAAGCGCTTCCGCCAGGTCGCCGCCCAGATCGGACTCAACGACCAGCCAGCGTCGATCGCGGGTTTGGTGCTGGGTCCTGCTCAGAAGGTCATCCTCGCCTCGCTCATCGAGAAAGAGGTCAGCCAGGACTCCGAGCGCCCCCTCGTCGCCAGCGTCTTCTCCAACCGCCTCGCTCAGGGCATGCCGCTCGCCACCGATCCCAGCGTCATCTACGCTGCGCTCCTCGACAACCGTTACCGAGGCGTCATCTACGCCTCCGACCTCAAGTCCGGCTCGCCCTACAACACCTATGTCCATACCGGTCTGCCTCCGGGCCCCATTTGCAACCCCGGCATCGCCGCACTCAGGGCCGCGCTCGCCCCCGCCACCACCAGCTTCCTCTACTTCGTCGCCGACGCCCAGGGCCGCAGCCGCTTCTCCGCTACCCTCAAGGAGCACTCCCAGCAGGTCGAAACCTACCGCCGGGCCATCGGCCGGGCCATCCCCCCGAAGCCCCATCGAGCCCATCCAAAATAGCTGCGAAGCCTCCGGCTGCCGCCGCGCATCCAATTCATATTGTTGAGCATTGCGCCTTTAACCCAGACGTTACCGCTCGCAGGCAGATATACTTGAAGTTTGTGCTAATGAGCATCAGAAAAGCCTTCGCCTTGGGACTACTTACGCTGACTCCGGCTCTCACCGGTTGTCTGGTACACACCCACAGCGTCTTGAAAACAAGGCCCCCAACCATCGTCCTCGGCACCTCCCTCGACCAGCTCCTCAAGCAGGTAGACGATCGCTACGCCGCTATCCACAGCATGACCGCCGCAGACGTGGTTGTCGCCTGTTTTGGTGGCGCCAGCAAAGGGGACGTCCAATATGCCAGCAAAGGGGAGATCACGTGCTCTTCCGAACTCGATGGCCATATCGTCATCGGCAAACCGGAGAACATCCTCTTCCTGCTCGAGGTGCCCGTTGTCCACAGCAGTTTTCTCGACATGGTCTCCGATGGCAAGTCCTTCAAAATGTACATTCCGCCCGAGAATTGCGCCATTACCGGCTCCGACGTGGTCACCAATACCGCGCAGAAGGGCAAGTACGCTATCCGCCCCGCCGCGATCCTCGACTCCCTGCTGATCCCGGGACTGCAGCCGAATCAGGACGTCGCCATGACCCAGGACAACCGCATCGTCCCCGATCCCAAGAACCACAAGGTTTTCATCGATGAGCCCACTTATAACCTCGAGTTCCTTTCCCAGCCTGAGGGCCAGGTAGCACAGTCGCTCCGCGTCATCCACATCAGCCGCGTCGACTTGCTCCCCTACCAGCAGGACATCTACAACGCCGACGGCAAGATCGCGACCCAGGCCACCTATAAGAACTACCGCAAGTTCGGCGGTATCAACTTCCCCACCCTGATCGAGATTCAGCGCCCGCTCGACGAGTTGAGCCTCACCATCACCATCGATCCCCGTCGTACCAGCTTCAACCAGCAGCTCGATGCCGACCAGTTCAACCTCGACATCCCCCCGACCACCGCTCACATCACCAACATGGATGATCCCGCCAGCGCCGAGATCACAAACCCGTGCGCCGTGCATGCTCCGCAATCGCCGCATTAATCTCGAGCGCCAGCTTGAGCGCCGCACGCCCATCCTCCACCGTCACCACCGGCTCCGTCCGCGTCCGCACCGCATCCAGAAACGCCCCAATCTCCAGCCGCAGCGGTTCGCCCGCCTCCACCGGGACCTTACGCAACTCCATCCCCGGCGACGCATGTCCGCCCGTACCAGCAGCTCCCGCCGTCGCAGCCAGCGCCGCCAACTGCGCCATATCCATCCCCGCCGCCGCCGTCACATCGATCAGCAGCAAATCCTGCCGCGCGAAGTCCACCGACAAATACTGGTGCGGCTGAAAGAACCGCATCTTCCGCACCCGCTCCGTACTCACCCGGCTGGCCGTAAAGTTCGCCACGCAGCCGTTCTCGAACTCCAGCCGCACGTTCGCGATGTCCACCTTCCGCGACAGCACCGGCAGCCCCACCGCGCGCACCTCGCGCACCGGCTCACCCACCAGCTTCATCACGATGTCCAGGTCGTGGATCATTAAATCCAAAACCACGTCGACATCAAGCGAACGCGGAGTAAACACGCTCAGCCGGTGCACTTCAAAGAACATCGGCTGGTTCAGCAACTCGCGCACCGCTCGCACCGCCGGGTTGAACCGCTCCAGATGCCCAACCTGGACCACGCGACCCAGCTTCCGCGCCAGCCCCGCAATCTCATCCGCCTCCGCCAGGCTCGCCGCCAGCGGCTTCTCAATCAGCAGATCGATCCCGCACGCCATCAACTCCCGCGCACACGCCGCATGCTGCACCGTAGGTACGCACACGCTCGCCGCATGGATCCGCACGGGACGCTCGGGTGTCCCATCCTTCGCAGTCTCATCGCCGGGTGCCCCGTCCAAGCTCTGCTTGGGCGGGATTACCGCCGCCATGCACGCCGCAATCGTGGCAAAGCCGCGTACGCCATACTTCGCCTCAGCCGCCGCACGCGCACTCTCATCCGGATCGACAACCGCGGCCAGCTCAACCGGATACCCCGCCTGCTCCAGCTCGCGATACACCCTTAGATGGTTGCGCCCAAACGCACCCGCGCCCACCACCGCCACCCGCAGCTTTTCCCGCGAACCTCGAACCTCGAACCTCGAACCTTGCCCCACTTACTTCACCGGACCCTCAACCGCCTGCCGGCACCGCCCATACAGCGCCAGCAGCTCCGCCACCTGGTCCTCCGGCTTGCCCGAGGCCGTCACGCCAAACCCCGTCCCGCCCGTAGCCTTAGTCCCCACATGCGTCGTCGCCGCCACAAACTTCAACAAATCCAACGCAATGTCTTCCGTCCGCCGAGCCCCGTTGTTCCCTTCACTCATCTCTCTTCAACCTCTCTCATTCCAGACCCGATCTTAACGGCCCACCCCACCCCGAAGCAAATCTACTACGATGACCCGCATTCGCCGATCTCCTCGCAACCCAACTCCGCTGCGTGGCAATCGTTTTTCAACTGACAACTGAGAGCTGACAACTGAGAACTAGCAACTGCCCTTCCCCACCCCGCACAGAATCTCATACGAGATCGTCCCCGCCAGCCGCGCATGGTCGTCTGCCGTCACTCCATCGCCCAACACCACCACCTCATCGCCCACGCACACGCCGTCGATCTCCGTCACATCCACCGTCGTCAAATTCATCGAAACCCGCCCCACAATCCCCGCCCGCCCGCCGCGAATCATCACCCAACCACCCGGCCGCGCATTGGTCGCCCCCAGCTCCCGCCGCAGCCCGTCCGCATATCCCACCGGCAGCAGCGCCAGCCGCATCGGCCTCGACACCGTAAACGTCGCGTTGTATCCCACCGTCTCGCCCGCCCCAGCATCGCGCACATCCAGCACCCGCGTCTTCCACGTCATCACCGGCCGCAGCCCGCCGCCCAGCTTCGACTCCGCCGCACCCTCAATCGGCAAGCAATACCCATACAGCGCAATCCCGCACCGCACCATCGCCCGCGCGCCCACGCTCTTCGCCAACTCCACCAGCCAGTCTGCGTTCCCCGCCGGATTATCTATGCTGGACGAGCTGCCCGCATGCACCCACTTCGGCGTAAACCCCCGCCCTCGCACCTGTGCCAACGCCGCCGCAAACCTCCGCTGCTGCTCCCGCGTCTTCTCCGAGCCCGCCACCTCCGCCGCGCAGAAGTGCGTCATCACCCCATCCAGCACCAGCCCCGCAGCACCAATCAAGTCCAAAATCGCATCCAGCTCCGCCCCCGGACGCGCACCCTGCCGCCCCATCCCCGTATCCACCTCCAGGTGCACTGGCATCTCCACCTGGTTGCGCAGCCAGCCCACCTGCTCTTTCGTCCACACCACCGGCGTCAACCCATGCTCCGCCACTACCGCCGCGTCCTCCGGCATCAGCCCGCACATCACCAGAATCTGCGAATCCCAGAATCCCGCGCCCTCCAACGCCTTCCGCACCCGCACTCCCTCGGACGCGTCCGCCACACCCAGCCAATACGCCCCCGCCTTTGCCAGCGCCACCGCGCACACCTCCGCCCCATGCCCGTACGCATTCGCCTTCACCACGGCCAGCACTTCCGTCCCCGCTCCGAATGCAGCGCCCGCCGCCGCTCGCACCGCCCGGAAGTTTCCCGCCAGCCGATCCTCCGACACTTCAATCCAGCTCGTCACCGCCACCGCCGTCCTCTAGTCCACGCACTCAGAAGCTCGCAAGATCCGCCGTCTCCAGCACCTGCTTAGGATACCCGCGCTTCGCCACCTCCAGCATCGCGCGCCCCACCTGCTCGGTTGTCGTTATGTGCTTCGGAAACATCCGCAGCAGCAGCGGCAACACCGGCCGCAGCGCCGAGTACACCGCCTGGTACACCGCCGTCTTCGACCGTATCCCAGCCATCGGCACAATCAGCCCCGGCCGGAACATGTACGCCGCCTTGAATCCCATCCCCAGCAGCGCATTCTCCGTCTCGCCCTTAACCCGAGCCCACATTGCGCGCCCATTCGCGTCCGTCCCCGCGCCCGACACATACACAAACGTCCCCACGCCCGCCCGCCGCACCGCCCGCGCCGTGGCCATGGTAATGTCGACCGTCACCCGCCGGTACTCCGCCTCCTTCATCCCGACCGAAGACACGCCCAGGCAGAACAAGCACGCATCGTATCCCGCAAATGCGTCCTCCACCGCGGAAAAATCATAAAAGTCATTGGCTACCAGCTCGCGCACCTTCTCGCTCCGCCGCCCCAGGCTTGGTCCGGTAGCCCGACGCACCACTTCCAGCACCGCCTCCACCTCGCGGTCCAGCACGCACTCCCGCCGCACCCCCTGCCCCACCATTCCCGTCGCGCCAAACAGAATTACTCGCACGTGCTAAAGCCCACCCGCGTCGTCCTTCTTCAGGTTCTCGAACCGCGTAAAGTCCGAGCGGAACGCCAGCTCGATCGACCCCGTGGGCCCGTTCCTCTGCTTGGCGATAATGATCTCCGCCTTGCCCTTCAGGTCCTCGTTGTCGCGGTCGTAGTACTCCTCGCGATGGATGAACGCCACCACATCCGCGTCCTGCTCAATCGATCCCGACTCCCGCAGATCGCTCAGCAGCGGCTTCTTGTCGCCTGTCCTCTGCTCGCTTCCGCGCGAGAGCTGGCTCAGCGCCAACACCGGAATCTTCATCTCCTTGGCCAGCGCCTTCAGACCGCGCGAAATCGAACTCACCTCCTGCGTCCGGTTCTCAAAACCGCGCTTCCCGCTCGCGTTCGTTCCCGTCATCAACTGCAGGTAGTCCACCACGATCAGGTCCAGCCGGCCCTCCTGCTGCTTCAGCCGCCGCGCCTTCGCCCGCATCTCCGCCAGCGTGATCCCCGGCGTGTCGTCGATAAACATCTTCGACTCCATCAGCCGCTCCAGCGCCTTCATCAGCTTGCCCTTGTCCTCCCGCAGCATCGTGCCCGTCTGCAGCTTGCGCGAGCCCACCAGCGCCTCGCTCGCCAGCATCCTCCGCAGCAGGCTCTCCTTCGACATTTCCAGCGAGAAGATCGCCACCACCTTGCCGTCATGCACCGCCGCATTCTGCGCGATGTTGATCGCCCACGCCGTCTTGCCCATCGACGGCCGCGCCGCAATGATGATCAACTCCGAATCCTGCAAGCCTGATGTCATCTTGTCGAACTCGACATACCGCGTCGCCAGCCCGGTAACCTCGCGCCCCTGCTCATACAGCGCGTCAATCGACCCGAAGCTCTGCGCAACGATCTCGCCAATCCCTGCCAGCCCGCGCTGGATCGCCGAGTCGGCCACATCCGCCAGTTGCGCCTCCACATCGCCCAGCACGGTAATCGCGTCTTCACTCTGGTCCGACGCGCGAATCTGTCCGTCGTGGAAGATCGACATCAACTGCCGCAGCAGGCTCTTGTCCTTCACAATCCGGACGTAGCTCTCGATGTTGAAATTCCGCGGAATCCCCTCGCTCAGATACGCCAGGTACGCCGGCCCGCCCACCGAGTCGATTTCGCGCCTTCGTTCCAGCTCCGCTCGGACAGTGGTTATGTCGATCCCATGCCCACGAGCCATCAAATCGACGATCGCCCGGTATATACGTTGATGCGAATCTAGTGAAAAATCCTCAGCCTTCAGCTTCGACGTTGCGTCCGAGATCGCCACGCCATCCAGCAGCATCGCGCCGAGAATCGCAACTTCGGTGTGAAGAGACGAGGGCAGACCCTCGGACGCATTAAGCTGTGCGATTGATGCCATAATGGCTTATTCTCTGCTCTCGCAGGATTCGCTGCAACGAATGCTGCGGCACCAAAAGTGGGGCAATGCACGGCCTTTCCCACACGTGAATAGGATTATGCACAGATGAGCGACAATCTCGACCGATATCTGCCGGAATTCGACGAAGACGAAGCCAGAAATAAACTAGTCGGCCTTATCCGTGAGCAACTCGTTGACATGCTGATTTATGACTACAAGTTGAAGCGGGTAATTGCGAAGAGGGCAGATGAGGATCGAAGGAAACTTGACCGGATACTGGGCATCATCACGGAACCATCTCCGTTAATGGGTATGCCCGGAGTTCCTACTGCAGATGATTTGCGACGGATGATCGAAGACGACGAAAACTGAAGAAGTTCCAAAGACGGAGCCCCCCATGCCTCCCGCCAAATCCCTCGACATCCCGCCCGCCGCCGCCCGCGATAAGGCCTCCTTTGAAGTCCTCCGCGTCTGGATCGCCGAGCAGGGCCAGCACGTCAGCATCCGCTCCGGCGCCTGGGAGGACCCCTTCGCCTGGGGCATCGTCCTCGCCGACCTTGCCCGCCACGTCGCCCTCGCCCACCACCTCCAGCACCCCGACTCCGACACCGACATCTTCGTCGAGCGCCTGCTCGAAGGCTTCCACGCCGAAATCGAAAACCCCACCGACGAACCCGAAGGCGACCTCACCCAGTAACCGGTCACCCCTTCGCCACCACCGCTCCCCACTCCGCCGGATCAACATCCCGCGCATTCCGCGATGTCGCTAGCGCAGAACCAAAGTTGTTGCAATCGCCTAGGCTGATAGCTGGATAGCTTATAGCTGACAGCTCATGAATCAGAGCCTTTCGCCTTTCGCGTTGTCATCCACCGAGACACGCCAATCGTGATTGCGCTCCAGCGCTTCACTTCCCCCGCAGAAACCCCTTCGCATCCATCCACTGCACGAACACATCCGGCCACTCCGCCACCGCGCCCCTCTGGCTCAGCCGCAGCCCGAACCCATGTCCCACCCCCGCATACTCATGCAGCTCCGCCGACACCCCCGCCTTGCGCATTGCAATAAACAACAGCGGCAGCTCCTGCGCAATATTCTCGCGATCATCCGCGCCGCAAAGCATAAACGCCGGCGGCATGTCCTTGGTCACCTTGGCAACAATGTCCGCATCCAGTCCGCCCGGATACATCAGCGCCTCAAACGCCGGCTTGTCGCTCTGCCGATCGATTGCGTCGACGGGCACCACGTTGCTCACATCTCCATGGAAATTCTCCGCCGCCTTCACCGCCAGCTCACCGCCCGCCGAAAATCCCATCACGCCCACCCGCTCCGGGTCGACGCCCCATTCCGCCGCCCGCGCCTTCACCGTCCGAATCGCCCGTTGCACATCGGCCATCTCGTCGCCATCCACCGTGTACGTCGACCCCTTTTCCCGCGCCAGCCGGTACTTCAGCACAAACGCAGCCACCCCATGTCCGCTCAGATACTTCGCCACGTCGTAGCCTTCATGGTCAATCGACAACTGGTAATGCCCACCTCCCGGCATCACAATCACTGCCGCCACCGGACTCTTCGCGCCACGCACTGGAAACGGAGTGATCGAAGGGTTGTTCACGCTCGTCACAATTCGTTCGCCATCCGCGTTCACCGGCGTCACCACTTCCACGGCCGTCTTCCCTTGCGAATGCGGCGCCCCATTCGCCCACAGCGGCACCGCGGCTCGCGGTGCTGCCGGTGCTGGCACCGCCGGCGCAGCTGCCTGCTGCGCGACACACACAATTCCCAACCCTGCTGCCAACGCACCCATCGCCCATACCATCACGCGCATCGCCGTCACCTCGCTTTGCCCGCAACTATATCGTTTTCAGGGTTCAATCCTCAAACAGCTTCCCATTGTCCTGAAAAAGCTGCACACCCCAAAAACATCCGCCCGCAAACACCGCTGTCTCGCTGTGCGCCGCGCTCTTCGCCTCATCCAATACCGGCGCCGGCAGCTTCTCCGTCCGCACCTGTCCCCCCGCCTTTACGTTCTAGACCATCGTCTTCACCCCCAATACCACCACCGCCACCAATACCACGCCCAGAACCGCCGCACTCAGCTTCGACATCATCGCCACCTCGCCCGCTGTCTTTAGATCGCGTCGCGCACAAAACGATCCACTCACCTCTTATCCGTGTTCATCCGTGCAAATCCGTGGTCGCCCTTTTAAGCCGTCTGCCTCCGTGCCTGGATCGCAATAAAGCAATTCACCAAACTCACCGCCGCCGGCGTCACTCCCTGGATCCGGCTCGCCTGTCCCAGCGTCCGCGGCCGAACCTTCCCCAGCTTCTCCACCATCTCCCGGCTCAGCCCGCTGCAAGTCGTATAGTCGAACCACTCCGGAATCACCCGCGCCTCATCCCGCTTCAGCTTCTCCATCACCTTCTTCTGCTGGTCCAGGTACCCCGCATACTTGATCTCCGTCTCCACCGTCTTCATCTCATTCCGCACCCACGCCGGCAGCTTTGCACCACCCACACCGCGGGTGCCCCGTCCAAGCTCTGCTTGGGCGGGTTCACGGACCCACTCCTGCAACTCCGGCACATCCTTCATCAAACCCGCCAGCACCGGCCACAAACCCTCCACCGTCACCTCCGGCCGCTTCAGTGCCTGCGCGTATGAGCTTCCCGCCAGCCCGCTCACGCGCTCGACCGCCGCGTCACCTGCCTGCTGCCGCACCGCCTCGCTGACTTGCTCGCTCGCTGACTGGCTGACTCGCTCTTTCCGCAGCATCCGCTCGAACGCCGCCGCCCTTCCCATCTTCGCCTCGTACGCCGCCCACGCCGCATCGTCGATCAGCCCCAGCCGCCGCCCATGCTTGGTCATCCGCCGGTCCGCATTATCAATCCGCAAGTGCAGCCGGAACTCCGCCCGCGACGTAAACATCCGGTACGGCTCATTGGTCCCCTTAGAAATCAAATCGTCGATCAGGATCCCCGTGTACCCCTCGGTCCGGTCCAGCCAGAATCCCGGCTCGCCTTTTACGCTCAACGCCGCATTGATCCCCGCCATCAACCCCTGGCACGCCGCCTCCTCATATCCGCTGGTCCCGTTGATCTGCCCCGCCAGAAACAGCCCGTCATACTTCTTCACCTTCAGCGTCCGGTCCAGCTCTGTGGGGTCGATCGCGTCATACTCAATCGCGTACCCCGGCCGCAGCATCTCCGCATTTTCCAACCCCGGTATCGACCGCACCATCGCCGCCTGCACCTCCATCGGCAGGCTGGTCGACATGCCGTTCACATACACCTCGTGCGTGTTCAACCCCTCCGGCTCCAGGAAGAACTGGTGCTGCGTCTTATCCGGAAAGCGCACAATCTTGTCCTCGATCGACGGGCAATAGCGCGGCCCCACCGCAGAAATCTGCCCCGTATACATCGGCGACCGGTGCGCATTCTCCCGGATCAGCCGCAACGTCTCCGGCGTCGTCTGCGCAATATGGCAACTCACCTGCCGCAGTTCCGGCACCCAGCTACCCGCCCCATCATTCGAGTTGTCATTCTGAGCGGAGCAAAGAACCCCCGTATTTGTCCTTCCCTCGAACCTCGAACCTCGAACCTTGAACCTAAAAGAAAACGGCGTCGGGTCCGCATCCCCCGGCTGTTCCTCAAACTTCGTCCAGTCGATCGACCGTCCATCCAGCCGCGGCGGCGTCCCCGTCTTCAACCTGCACTCACGCAGCCCCAGCCGCTTCAGCGCCTCGCCCAGCAAAACCGAAGCCGGCTCGCCACTCCGCCCCGCCGCATACTGCTGTTCCCCGCAGTGGATCAGCCCATTCAGGAAAGTCCCCGTTGTCACCACCACCGCGCCCGCATGCACCACCCGTCCATCCCGCAGCCGCACCCCGGTTACTCTCCTGCCTCCATTTATGGGATTGTCATTCTGAGCTGAGCGAAGAACCCCCGTATTCTGCTCGGAGCACCCGGAATCCCCGGGGATTTCCGCCTCCCCTCGAACCTCGAACCTCGAACCTCGAACCTCCTCCACCACCAGATCCACCACCTCCGCCTGCTTAATAAACAGTCCCCGCTGCCCCTCCAGAACCTCCCGCATCTTCACCCGGTACAGAGCCTTGTCGCACTGCGCCCGTGGACTCCACACCGCCGGCCCGCGAGAAGTATTCAGCAGCCGAAACTGGATCCCGCAAGCATCCGCAACCTCGCCCATCACGCCGCCGAGCGCGTCCACCTCACGTACCAGGTGCCCCTTCGCAATTCCGCCAATCGCCGGATTGCAGCTCATCTGCGCAATTAAATCCAAATTCAGCGTAAACAGAGCCGTCCGCAGCCCCATGCGCGCCGCCGCCATCGCCGCCTCGCACCCCGCGTGACCGGCCCCCACCACCACCACATCAAACTGTTCCGTAAATGCCATCCCCACCATTTTACGTGCGAATATCGCCGAGTGCTCCAGATCCAGGTGCCCCACCCCCTGGGTGCCCCATGATCAACGAGCGCGTCTCACCGCTCGTTTATCGTGGGGTTACTCTCTTCCTGCAACCCTACGCAGTCAGCGCTGCGGAACCAGCTCACGATCAATTCAAAACAAATCTCCTGCGTTTCCTTCCCGCCAGCCTACAATGGTTCCGCGCTGCACCCACTTCGGAGAAGCAATGCGACTTTGCAAGCCGGCCCTCGTCTCATCCCTCTTCATCCTCACCTTGCTCGCGGCCATGGCCGCAGCTCAGGACGCCTCCAATCCCACCACGCCGCCAGCCTCCGTCGACGTCCCCGACACTCCCATCCGCACCCTCCACGTCAGCGCACGCGAGGTCGTTGTCGACGTCATGGTTACCGACGCCGAAGGCAATCCCGTCCACGGCCTGCAGAAATCCGACTTCTCCATCCAGGAGAACGGCCACCCGCAGATCATCGATAGCTTCCTCGAGATCTCCTCCGCCAGCCCTGCCGCCGAACCGACCGCGCCCCTGCTTCCCCGAGGCGTCTACACCAACAGCCAATCCACCCCCGCCGCCGGCCCCGTCGACATCTTCCTGCTCGACGCTCTCCACTCCAACCCCGTCGTCATGATTCGCGCGCTCCAGGCCGCCGCCGGCTACTTCGCCTCCATGCCCCGCGGCAACAAAGTCGCCCTCTTCTGGCTCTCGGAGAGCGGCCTCCACATGATGCAGGGATTCACCTCCGACCCCGCTACCCTCACCCGCGCCCTCCGCAACACCAGCTTCACCGTCGGCTCCGACCAGGAGCGCCACACCACCGACTGGTACACCATCGACGCACTCAACCAGATCGCCGCCTATGTCGCCGGCATCAAGGGCCGCAAAAATCTCCTCTGGGTTACGCCCGGCATGCCCGTCAATATCATGCGCGATGGCGGCTACGGCTGGGGCCTGGACGGGCGTGGAAGGCCCGCCGAAATCGATATGGGCATGGTCCATCGCCTCATGGACATCTACGAGCGCTTCACCGCCGAGCAGGTTGCCGTATCGCCCATCGACCCCCGCGGCGTCGTCGGCCTCGGCTTGGGGTCGCTCAAGGTTGAAGCCGTCGCCGCGCAGACCGGCGGCGAGGCCTTCTACAACAACAACGACCTCAAGGCGCTCATCGCCAAGGCCATCGACGACCAGTCCCACTTCTACACCATCTCCTACGTCCCGCGAAACCAGAAGGACGACGCCCACTACCACACCATCAAGGTCGAACTCGATCAGCCCAAGCTCCACCTCGTCTACCGCGAGGGCTACAACGCCGAACGCCTTCCCACCCCCGACGCGCCCGCCCCCGGCCCCGAACTCCTCAAAGCTTCCATGCAGGGCAACACCCCCGCCCGCACCCAGATCCTCTTCGACGTCGGCGTCTGGCCCACCCCCGCGACCAACGACCAATCGAAAAAATCGTCCAAATCGAAAACCGTCCGCTACGACGTTCACTTCGGCTTCCCCTCCAGCGAAATCGCCTTTCTTGAGGACCCCGCCGGGACCCTCAACGGCTCGCTCCAGTTCGAAATCACCGCCTACAACACCGACCGCAAACTCGTCGCTCACCTCTCCCAGACCGTCAAGCTCCCCCTTTTCTCCGCCGACTACGACAACTTCGCCGCCAAGCCCTACCGCCTTACCCAGCAGATCGACCTGCCCCCCGGCCAACTCTCCCTCCACGTCGGCATCCTGGACGGGGTCTCCAATAAAGTCGGCACCCTCGAGATCCCTATCAACGTCCGCGAGAACGCGCGCTAAACCAGCAACTCGAGCAACATCGTCAGCCGGAGTCGTAGTTTGATTCAGATTTTGTCGTATGGTCTGGGGCTGAGCACGCGCTTAAGCTAAACTGCACACACCATGGACAAGACCTCTGTTCTGCTTGTTTCTGGGGCCCTTCTCGCATTCACAACCACATTCGCCAACGCCGCAGCCGCGCCGCCGCCCGTGGTCAGCAACAGCACCGTCACTCTCTCCGGCCCGGGCATTGGCGGCGCCACCAAAACCTGCTCCCTGCCTTTCATGAACAACTTCGCCGGCAAAGGCGATTGGTACGTGCTGCCGAACGACGCGCACGCCGCCTTTTTTGTGGCCGACAAGGCGACTCTCGCCCAGTGCAGGGCCGATCTTCTGCTGAACGGAACCCAGAAGACCTTTGCCATCACCAGCGCCAACGACCTGTCGACCGGGCATAAAACCGACCTGGCGTTCGACGTGATGGTCGCGAGCGGTGGCAGCAACAAGACGTTCTCAACCACCGATCCGACCGACACGGTCACCATAACCGTGACCAAAATGGACATGCTCAACTTCGAGGCCACCCTTTCCGGAACCATGACCGAGGTGGGCCTGATGGCGACCGACGGCCACGAAGCGTATCGCGTGACGGTCAGCGGCACCATCAGCCTGCATCGGGCCAGCACGCCTGCGCCGGTCTCGGCAGGCAACTGGGTCGGCTGCGACCCCATCATCCACGACTGGCTCAACGAGGCGGAGAATCGGGCCTCGTCCGAGTGCGAGGTGAAGTTCGATCAGCACCTGCAGACCGCGCTGGCGGCCGCATTCGCGCCGATGGAGTCGGCCTTCACGGCGTCGCAGTGGCAGATGATCAGCAAGCCTGACCCGAGCGTCCTGTTTCTTGCGGCGCCGCGCGGATCGGAGAATGGGCCGTTTCACGGCCAGGGGTTCAAGCTGACCATGGCAGTGGATCCAAACTCGGCCCAGGGGCAGCAGGCCATCGCGGCGGCCAGCACGCCCGATCCGCTGATGGTGCAAATGATGGACCTGATGAAGGCCGGCAAATACACCGAGGCCCAGGCGCTGGAGAAACAACTCGATGCGAAGCTAAAAAGCGCCCCGCCCCCGCCCAGCACCAGGTTTACCGCCCAGGTCAGCTTCAACTCGTCCGCGGAACAGCTCATCAACTTTCAGGGGGCCATCGGCACTTCCGCGCTTCCCGGCGGGGGCACCGAGCTTTACCTGCCCGCCATGCAGCCCTTGAGCGGTGGATCCAGCGGCGACCCCGGCACCTGGGTCCTGCTCGGCCCCTGGAGCCAACCCGCATCGACGAACCTGGACGCCACAACCACCAAAGTCACCACCAACGCGCAGACGAATCCCGCCGCGCCGCGCCTCTCAGTTCAAAACATCGCGGTCTACCTCGACTGCGATCAGACTCTGGCGGCAAATGCGATCCAGGCGATCGATTGGAGCCAACTGCGCGCGCTGCTTGCCCAATAGCCAATGCGGTTGCCTCTCCGCAAAGCGTCGGGGTTAAGCATGATTCATTGGGTTTTCTTCACGCTGCAGTCGCTCAGTGTGTAATGCCATACCTCATGGTGACTTTCTCTGATTACGACAACGTGCTCGGGCAATTCCACACCATCTACGGTCTGGTAGGTGTAGGTGAAGATCAGGCGGTGGAAGAGGTCCCAGTTCCCATCTTCACCCATGGTCCATGACTTCAATAGGAACCCCTGGGGCCCAGGCTCAAAGGATGTCTCGAAATGGTCGGATTGAGGTGCTTTCAACTTCGCGCTCCGCAAGCCCATATCGGGGGCAAGAACCATCTCGACCTCAGCGTTCTGAACTTTGTAGTCGAGATCGTAGCCGGACTTTGACCGCTTGAAGGAGACCGGCGTACCGGGAACCGGAAGGATCGCGTTCGTACTCGCAGGCAACCAGTTCTGGAGGCTCTTCTGTACCGCGTGTTCCAGCAACCCCTCGGCCATCCCGCCATGGGGAAGCTTGTCAATTTCGGCTTCGGTAAGTCCAACGGCGGAAACGATGACGCCTTGCCGCGTCACGGTAACGCGGTTCTTAATCGGCTGAAAAATCTTCTCCAGTTCCTCGTCTGTCCCTTCGTCTCCTACGCGGACCGTCTCTTTGAAGTGGTCCTTCCAGCTGAAATCGACACCACAATCGAAGGACTGCAAGTTCCTGTTGAACGGAGCATCGTATTTCTCGCGCGTTTGATTCAGCAGTGCCTGATCTGTATTTGCCGTTTGAGCGTGGCAGAGCATAGCGCAACAACAAAACACGATCAACGCACGACAAACCTTCATCGCGTAATCTCCGAGCTTAGAATGAGCGTGGCCAGCATACACCAGAGCTAAAGATCGCCCACTCCGTTGGTGTGGCCGGATCGACCTCTACCTCTTAATCCGCACCCCCCAAGGAGCCGACGGCCTGTTTTCCACAAAAAATCTTGTCAAGCCCCCAAATGGCCTATCTCCAACAAAACACTGCAAAAAGTCGGGTAATTATATACTTGACTAACTTACCCCAGTGGGGTATGCTTTGGTCATGGAATATCCAACCACTCTCGTAGACGCGGTTAAGTACTTTAGCAATGAGCAGGTTTGCATTGATGAAGTTGCGGCGATGCGCTGGCCCGATGGTGAAATCTTCTGCCCCAACTGCGGCGAGGTCGGCAATACGCTCTGGTTGGCGAACCAGAAGCGTTGGAAGTGCCGTGGCTGCAAGAAGCAATTCAGCGTCAAGGCCGGAACCATCTTCCATGACTCGCCGCTTGGCCTAGACAAGTGGATGGTTGCGATGTGGATGCTGGCGAACTGTCGCAACGGGGTTTCCTCTTGCGAAGTGGCGCGAACCATCGGGATCACTCAGAAAAGCGCGTGGCACATGCTCCACCGGGTTCGTGAGGTGATGACAGACGCCAGTTCTGAAAAGCTAGGTGGCTCTGGCCCGGTCGAGTGCGATGAGACTTTCATCGGCGGCAAGATGAGAAACATGCACAGGTCGCGTCGGGTGAAGGGTCTCAATTACTCCGCTGGCAACGGCAAGACTATCGTTATGGGGATGCTAGAGCGTGGCGGCAAGGTTCGCACTAAGGTTATCAAGGATCGCAAGGTTGAGAGCATGGGGCCAGCCCTGCATGACAACGTGGAAGCGGGAGCGCACATCATCACCGATGAACACACGACCTACCCGTTCATCTCCGATCCGTACTATCACGACATCATCTGTCATGCAGAGGAATACGTGAACGGACACGTCCACACCAACGGAATCGAGAATTTCTGGTCTTGCCTCAAGCGGGGTTTGGGCGGAACCTACATCAGCGTAGAGCCGTTCCACCTTGACGCATACGTGGCAGAGCAGGTCTTTCGCTTCAACCTTCGCCACAAGAACACCGATGCAAGCCGCTTCAAGGCTGTGCTGAAAGACATCGTGGGTCGGAGGCTCACGTATGCGGAACTGACCGGGAGGGAGGCCTCAGTGGCGTTCTAACCCTTACCGCCGGAAGCGGGGGCCAAAGGTTTCGGCTGTGGCTTTACCACCTGGCGGAGCAAAGTCCTAAACGCCTCATACTCCTTCGGAGGTTTCGCCGATGAGGGTGCAGCTTCCATGTCAGTTAATGTAGCACCAATGTGCTTAAGTTCCATATACTCAGTGTGTGGCCCCCCGTAGCTCAGTGGACTAGAGCACACTCGTCGAACAGTTGAGGTCGTCGGTTCGAATCCGACCGGGGGGTCCACTAAAGTGGTAATCGGAAAAAGTTGACACTTTTCCACGTTTCGGGCATCATATAAATATTCGACGAGTGTGGTCTGATCCCTGAGTCTTATCGGGTTCCGACACATCAACGGGAAGCCGAAGGTGGTGTAGACAGCCTCTTCGGCTTTTCTCTTTTAAGCACCCTGCGGCTCTGGTTCGACGGGAGGCTCATCAAACAGACCTGCGATATGCCCCTCTTCGGGTGCCTCTGGCACCTCTGCTGGGGGCGGTTCTGGTTTCATCACAGTGAGTGGATACTTCTCTATCAGAGGAGTCGCCAATTGCAACAGATCACTCCGTCGCCGGCGTTTCCCGGCCCCGTCATAGGTATGTAAAGCCGTGGCATTGAACTGAATTGCTGTCGCAAGATGGATTGAATCTGGCACCGCAAGCTTGATTCCCCGCGTCTGGTAGTAGTCTCGAATCTCCCTCGCTTTGGTTGCGATCCGGGGAGTGATACTAACCGCTGTCACGTTTGAGCGTTGGAGCAAATCCTGAAACATATTCTCTTGTTCCGGGGTGAGCATACAGGCTAGGACTTCGACCAGAGTGATCGCCGCAGTGAATATAATGCAGCCGCCATTATCGGAAAGCCGCTCGACGGCGCACAGTTTTTCCAACTCCTCCTCTGTCCGATCAGTCTTGGTCAGCAGGGAGATAAAAACGCATGAATCCCAGCAATAGATAGGCGTCTTACCAGTAGGCATCCCGTAGTTTCCTCACGAACTCCTCAGCACTCAAGCCACCGGTAGCATCTGGCGCGATTCCGTGCATAGATTGCATGGTGGGTAGTTCATCATCAGGTCGCCGAGGGTGAATGTCCTCGACCTTCATAGCATAGGGAAAAGCGGCATCTTTCCTATAGAGCGCCCATCCCTCCACCAAAACAGTTTTGTCGATGGCTGCGACGATCTTGTTTTGCAGGCGACGCGGAGCGCTGCAACGAACGCGGCTGGGCCCGATCACAGGGAAAATGTCGAATACGTTCTTGTTATGAATATCCACCCGTTCGACCCGACCGACTAGCTCATCCCGCTCCCGCTCATCCCCTATTAGCAGTTGAGTCACCCTCATATCGAACTCCTTGTCGATGCGAATGGCGCGATTCTGGTCTGCGGACACAACTAATCGTATTCCGTGCTTAGTCGCAGGGGCGGCAATGGCCTTGAATGCTTCCAGGCTTTTCACGTCAAGTCGCTCAGCGTATCGGTGTCTTCGACGGACTATGGCGAGGGAATATGTAAATTGTCGGGAGATGCGCCTTGGCATATTGACGTATGCAGGTTCGCGGGATGAGATCCCAATGGTCACCTTGGCCGGACTGGAATGGCTGAGACCCGTCACGCGATAGCGGACAGCATTTTCCTCACGGCGCAGAACTATACGCTCGGTTTGCCGCAGGGCATTCCGAATGGCGTTTAGTTCCTCGATAAACTGGCCGAGCTGGAGGTCGCCGCCGGTCGCCTCGTCGCCTTCCAGCTCCACAGTAATAAAGGCATCCGGCACGCGGAAAGCGTACGCTTAGGGGGCGGGCGACACAATAGCTATTGAGTTAACAGTTACCTTGACGCACTCCGCTACCCGTCGCCTTGGTCACGGCAATTTAGCTAGCCGGTGACCAATGAGACTCTTGACGAGCTTCAAGACTGGCGTATAGTGTGGGGTTCGCTTAAAATTCTCTAAGTGGGCGATGGATGGGATTTGAACCCATATACCGGTCTGCGGTCGGGATTACCGATCCCTAGCTCTCACCAATGAGCAAGCCATCGCCACAGAGCCGCTCGCCCCTCTAACCGGGGACGGGCGGCTTCTACTTTTAGGCTTGACACGTAGGCACATTTAGGCCAATATAGGGGAGGTTTGCTTCCCGCATACTACCAGTTGTGCTACGGGCCGCCACCCCGCTACGGGTGGTTGGCCCTTTACGTTTAGGCCCCTGAACTGACCTATTCTCGCTCCCTACCCCGAAAGTGTCAATGGTATTTCCGGGGGATGCGCCCGTTTGGATGTTGAGTTGCAATATTTGCTTATAACCCCAACATTCCATTGCGTGACAAAGGCCCCATCGCGGGGCCTTGCTGGTTCTGCTTCTATACAACTTTTGTATCATGGCTAGAGAACTGCCCTGTCACGGCATCCCCATCATGCCAGAATCCCGCTGGTTAGCCAAGTATATATTTACCAAAAGTCGATGCAGATGAGTTATGGTCAATCCTATATAATGGTATCAGTGAGTTAAACAAAGAAGCCCGGCATCCCGCCCGGGCTTTTCCAATTAACCCATGCAGCCGGAGAGACGACCCCGGAGACCCGCTCCAGGCCCGGTCCAGACCTAACTCATTTACTCACTAGACTTTGTCGAGAAAAGTATACCCAAAAGGAAATCTCATCCATGCCCACCGTCATCCGCTCCATGCCCACCACCCAAATCCCACCGCAACCCGCCGTCCCGCCAACCACGCCCCCGCCTGCCGTCGCCCTACCCCCCACTCCCGAGCTCGTCCACCAGCTCTTCCCCTTCACCCCGCTCGCCAACATCGCCGCCAACCTGCCTTACGTCCTCGCCGCCCTCGCCTCCGCCTCGCTCGCCGACAAGCCCATGCTGCTGATGGCCCTCGCCACCATCCGCGCCGAAGCCGAACCCTTCCTCCCGCTCACCGAGGCCGAATCCCCCTTCAACACCTCACCCGGCGGCCAGCCCTTCGACCTCTACGACCGCCGCCGCGACCTCGGCAATCTGGCCCCGCCCGATGGCGCCAGCTTTCGTGGCCGCGGCTTCGTCCAACTCACCGGCCGCGCCAACTACACCCGCTATGCGCAGCAGATCAATCAGCCGCTGGTCGCCAACCCCACCCTCGCCGCCTCGCCCGCCATCGCCGCCCAGCTCCTCGCCTGCTTCCTCGCCGCACGCGAACCCGCCATCCGCCGCGCCCTGGCCGCCAACGACCTCGCCACCGCCCGCCGCCTCGTCAACGGAGGCACCAACGGCCTCGACCGCTTCACCGCCGCCTACACCGCCGGCTCACGGCTCCTCAAACCTTGAACCTCGAACCTCGAAAGCCTATTTCAGCACATACGGCGTCGCCGGAGCCGCCGCCGGGTCCGGCACCTTCGGCAGCTTGCTGGTGTCGAACTTCGCCGCTCCCGTCAGTCCCGTCCCGGTCGTATCCGCGATCGCCAGCAGCGGCCCATCGAACCCCGTCACCTTGATGCCGCTCAGATGCACTTTCTTCACATACGCCAGTTGGATGCCTTTCTTGCACGTCCCGCTAATGTTCTCGAGCGTCAGCCCATCCAGCGGCTTCAGCGGATCCATCCGCGTCGCGTCCACCAGCATCGGCACATCGGTCACGCGCATATTCGTGAAGCGGAAGTTCTTGAACAGCGGAATCCCCGCCTCGCCAATCACATCCGCAACGCCGTCATCCTTGCCCGTACTGGTGTTCGTGATCTGTAGAAACCCCTGCATCATGCCGGAGACGTCGCAATCCGTCGCGCTCACGTCCTCCACATACGCTCCGCGCCCCACCCGGCTCTTGATAAAGATCGCATGCGACCGCGCATGAACGAACTTGCACTTCTCAATCCGCACGCCGCGCACGCCCGCCGCTGTCTCGCTGCCAATTCCGATACACGCAAAACCGGAATCCGACAGCGTGCAGTTCGTAATCAGCGTGTCCTCGCACACGCGCCCGATGTCGTTGCCCTCCGCGCCGCGCCCCGACTTCAATGAAATCGAGTCGTCCGCCGTGTCGAACGTGCAGCCGTCAATCACCGTGTGCTTGCACGAGTCCACATCGATCCCGTCCGCGCCGCTCTTGAACGTCACATTCTTGAACGTCACATTCTCGCAGTACACCGGATGCGTCGACCACATCCCGAACTGCTGCGTATACAGGTCCTCCACGCGCACGTTCTTGCAATTGTTGAATTCGATCAGCGCCGGAAAACGATACCCGCTCGGCCGCTCGTTTCTGCCCCGCAGGTTGGGATTGCCGATGATCTTTCCCTTGCCCACCAGCCCGATGTCCACCGCGTCCGTCGCCGAGATAAAGCCGATATACCCCTTCACCCAGTGGCCCTCCCAGCGCACCTGCGCATACGGATAGTCGGTCATGTCGGTCGAGCCGTTCAGCGTCGCGCCCTCTTCAATGTTCAGCGTCACCCCGCTGCGCAGCACCAGCGCGCCGGTCAGATAATCGCCCGCAGGCACCACCACTACCCCGCCGCCGAACACCGAGCAGCGCTCAATTGTCAGTTGAATCGCCAGCGTGTCCTTGGTCTTCCCATCCCCCGTCGCGCCGTTATCCCGCACGTTCAGCGTGACCCTCGGCTTTGCCGCCGCCTTCGCCACCACGCGAGCAGTCGGATGCGCGACAACCGGTGCAGTCTTCGCTGGATTTGCCTGCTGCGCCTCCGCCAGGCGCCCCAGCGCCGCAACCGCCGGAGCAGCAAGCAGCGTTTGCGTCCCAATCTTCAAAAAGTTGCGCCGTTCCATTCGCACACGGTTCATCGCGGACCACCTTCAGACAAGGGGAATTAATTGCGAAATAACAATATCAGTTGGAAGACGCGGATGGTCACTTGCATGCCCGAATGCCGTTTCGCTTAAGGGCACGGCTTCAGCCGTGCCATAGAACCCGCCCAATAACTGGGCTTTAGCCCCTGAGGTCATTTCTTGTGCCGACTACCCCGGCCACTTCCACCCTGTAATCTCAGGCCGGTCGATCCCATTCTCGTGCGCATAGTTCACGCTCTCGATGATCTGGTCCTTCAGCCACTCCTTCGTATGCGCGGCCGTCGCCTGTAAGCTCGGCACCCGGTCGATCACGTCGATCGCCTGGTTGAACCGGTCCACCTGGTTCAGGATCGCCAGTTCCAGCGGCGTGTTGATGTTCCCCTTCTCCTTGTACCCGCGCACGTGAATGTTGTCGTGATTCGTCCGCCGGTAGGTCAGCTTGTGAATCAGCGACGCGTACGCATGGAAGTTGAAGATCACCGGCTTGTCGGTCGTAAACAAGCCGTCGAACTCCTTGTCGCTCAACCCATGCGGGTGCTCGCTCTCCGGCATCAGGCGGTACAGGTCCACCACGTTGATGAACCGGATCTTCAGCCGCGGGCACCGCTCGCGCAGAATCGCCACCGCCGCCAGCGACTCCGACGTCGGAATATCGCCCGCGCACGCCATCACCACATCCGGCTCCGCGCCGTCGTCGTTTGACGCGAAGTCCCAGATGCCGATCCCCTTGGTGCAGTGGTCGATCGCCTCGTCCATGGTCAGGTACTGCAAATGCAGCGCCTTGTCCGCAACAATCACGTTCACGTAGTCCACGCTGCACAAGCAATGGTCCGTCACCGACAGCAGGCAGTTTGCATCCGGCGGCAGATAAATCCGCACCACCTCCGGACTCTTGTTCGTCACAATATCCAGAAATCCCGGGTCCTGGTGCGTAAAGCCGTTGTGGTCCTGCCGCCACACCAGCGACGTGATCAGCAGATTCAGCGAAGAGATCGGCGCCCTCCACCGCAACTCCAGCTTCGACTTCTCCAGCCACTTCGCATGCTGGTTGAACATCGAGTCGATGACGTGCACGAACGCCTCGTAGCTGGAAAAGAACCCATGCCGTCCTGTCAGCAGGTAGCCTTCCAGCCAGCCTTCCAGCGTGTGCTCGCTCAGCATCTCCATCACGCGACCCGACCGCGACAGAAACCCGCCGTCAGCATCCTCCGGCTTCAGTTCCTCCATCCACGTCTTCTCACTCGCCTTGTAGATCCCGTCCAGTTTGTTCGACGCCGTCTCATCCGGCCCAAACACGCGGAAGCTGGTCATGTTCCGCCGCATCACCTCTGCCAGATAATTCGCCAGCGTCGCCGTTGACGACACCTCCATCTGCCCCGGCTTCTCCACCTTTACCGCATAGTCGCGGAAGTCCGGCCGGTCCAGCGGCTTCCTTAGCAATCCGCCGTTCGCATGCGGATTCGCCGTAATCCGCCGCGTTCCCTCCGGCGCCATCGCCGCCAGCTCCGCAATCAGCGTCCCCTTCTCGTCGAACAGTTCCTCCGGCTTGTAGCTCCGCATCCACGCTTCCACCATCTTCAGGTGCGCGGGATTTGTAACCGGATCGGTAATAGGAATCTGGTGCGCCCGCCACGATCCTTCCAGCTTGTGCCCATCCAACTCCTTCGGACACGTCCATCCCTTCGGCGTGCGCAGAATAATCATCGGCCAGCGCGGCCGTTCCGGCTCCACTCCAGGATTCGCCCGCGCCGCCTGCTGAATCGCGCGAATCTCCAGCACGCACTTCTCCATCACCGCGGCCATCTCTTGGTGCATCTCCGCCGGATCGCAGCCCTCCACCACGTAAGGCATCCACCCCAGCCCTTTGAACAGCATCTCCAACTCTTCCGGCGGAATCCGCGCCAGAATCGTGGGGTTCGCGATCTTGTAACCATTCAGGTGCAGGATCGGCAGCACCGCCCCATCGCGCACGGGATTCAGAAACTTGTTCCCGTGCCAGCTCGTCGCCAGCGGCCCGGTCTCCGACTCGCCATCGCCCACCACCACCGCAACGATCAGGTCCGGATTGTCGAACGCCGCGCCAAACCCATGCGAAAGGCTGTACCCCAACTCGCCGCCTTCGTGGATCGACCCCGGCGTCTCCGGCGTGCAATGGCTCCCAATCCCACCCGGAAACGAGAACTGCTTGAAGAACTTCTGCATCCCTTCGACGTTCTGACTCTTGTCCGGATAGACCTCCGAGTACACGCCCTCCAGGTAGCTGTTCGAGAGCGTCGCCGGAGCCCCATGTCCCGGCCCCGAAATGTAAATCAAATCCAGATCGTACTTCTTGATCAGCCGGTTCAGATGCACCCACGTAAACGTCTGCCCTGGGTCCGATCCCCAATGCCCTAGCAGCCGGTTCTTGATGTGCTCCACCTTCAGAGGCTCCCGCAGCAGCGGGTTCGCCCGCAGATACAGCATCCCCACGCAGCAGTAGTTACACGCGCGCCAGTACGCATCCATCCTGCGCAACTCGTCCGCCGAAAGGGGTTCGTTAGCCGAAACTGCCGGATCAATCTGCAATGCGGACGCTGTGCTCATGGTTCCCTTCCTGTGTGTGTCGCTGGTCGGCAACGCCGGGACAAAAACAATTGGACCTGTAATAGCTCTGATGCCAGTATCCCGCTACAAGCCGCACGCCCGCCTGCCCAGCGAAATCAATTTACGATGACAGCGCCTCACCCTCCGGTGATGCGTGGCACATCTCCGCCACATGGCGCGCAATCATCAGATCTTCCTGCGCCGCCGCCACATACACGGCAACCGGAGAATCCTCATCGCTGATCTTGCGCACCGCACCGCCCGCCGCCGTCAACTCCAGCCGGTTCGCCGCGTCATCCAGTTCCACCCCAAGCCCGCTCAGCCCACCCGCAATCTCCGCCCGCGAGGCCGCATCATGCTCGCCAATCCCACCCGTAAACACCAGCGCATCCGCGCCGTGCAGCGCCACAAATCCCGCAATCGCCTTCACTACGCTGTTCGTGAAGATCAGGATCGCCAGCCGCGCCTGCGCATCTCCCGCCGCCTCGCGCCGCCGCAACTCGCGCATGTCGTTCACCCCGCCCAGCACCTTTATCCCCGAGTGCCGGTTCAGCATCTCCTCCACCGAATCCACCGTCGCGCCCGTCTGCCGCATCAGGAAGATCACCAACCCCGGATCGATATCGCCCGGCCGCGTCCCCATCACCACGCCGCCCATCGGCGTCAGCCCCATCGTCGTGTCCACCGACTTGCCGTCGACACACGCGGTCACGCTGCACCCGCTGCCCAGGTGCGCAATCGCCAGCCGCCGCGGAAACGCAAATCCCGCAGCCTCCCGCATCTGCATCACAATCGACTCGCACGACAGCCCATGGAACCCGTACCGCTTCACCCCTTGCGCCCGCACCTCCGCCGGCAGCGGATACACCGTCGCCTCCTCCGGCATGGTCTCGTGAAACACCGTATCGAAGCACGCAAAATGCGGCACATCCGGAAACCGCCGCATCATCTCGCCGATCACCTCCAGCGCCTCCGGATTATGCAGCGGTGCATACGCCACCGTCTTGTGCAACTCCGCCAGCACCGCAGGAGTCAACCGCTGATGCCCGCGCAGATTCGGCCCCGGATGCACCACGCGGTATCCAACCGCATCCGGCGCCGGCAGCCCCTTCAGCCCCACATCGCGCTCGACGTTGCCGATGGCGTCTTCCACGGAAGACCCCTTTACCCCGCCAGCCTCCGCGCTCAAGTCCTTGCCGCTCGCATCGTGAAACTCCAACGCCGCCGAGATCTCCCCAATCCCGCTGAACTCACCCTCATACACCGCACGCAGTCCACCCGCTTCCTCCGCGAACATCGAGAACTTGATCGACGACGACCCCGGATTGATCACAAGGATATGCATACGCACTTCGGCCAAATGCCGCTGCGACCCACCTTACCACCTCTCTGCACCGTGCTCGTCGAATCGGACCTCATGCTATAGTCCCTCCATCCGTGATAGGAGCCGTTTTCCATGACCGTACCATGCCAGGTCAGCACAGCCGAGATGCGCGAAGCCTTCCGCCTCAACCTCAACTCGTCATCCGTCTTCAAAATCGTGCGCGGCAACACGCGCGTCATCATCTACGTTCTTGTCTTCCTTGCGGTCATCGTCGCGGAGATTCGTAAGTCCGGCGCCATAGACTGGCAGGAAGTGGCTATCCTCGGCGGAGTCATCGCACTGCTACTCTTGCTCTTCTGGTTTCGCATCCATCGCATGCTGGCCAAAACTGCCGCGGCGCTTACCGCATCCTGCAGTTCCATGACCATCGACACCCAGGGCATCACCGTCGAAGCCACCAACGGGACCCGCACCCAGGTCCCTTGGTCGGCCATCATCCGCTGGCGCGAAGGCAAACTCGTTTTCACCATCGGTGACGCCAAAGCCTATCGCACCGTCTCCAAGAGCGCTCTGGGCGAGATGCAGTCCGGCGAACTGCGCTCGCTTCTCCTGGCGCAAATTCGCTGACCCCGCGCAGATGTGCAACGACCGCAGCCGGCTCAGGCGCCAGACTTATTGGTGCAGCATCTTGAACGCATGCATCCAGTCGTTATGCAGAAAGCCCGGCAGACACCACAGTATGCACAGCGGCTCAATCGCCCGCGCCGACTCCACCTTGCCCATGTCCGCCGTCTCCCAGCCGAAGTCATCCAGAATCTTCGTCGCAGCCTTCTTCGCCCCGTCGTCGTTCCCGCAGATGAACATCGTCGGCTTGCCGCCCTTCAGTTTCGGGTCCACCATCAGCGCCGCGCCCACCGAATTGAATGCCTTCACAAACTTCGCGTCCGCAAACTCCCGCTGCAGGTGCTCCATCAAGGATTCATCGCTCTGGGTATAGAGCTTCAGCACCCCATTCGCCGGCGGCACCTCCTCGATCGGGTTGCAGGCATCCAGCACCGGCTTGCCTTTCAAATTCGCCACGCCCGCCAGCCGCAGCGCCTCTGCCGCAACATGCCCCTTCACCGCCAGCACCAGCACCTCGCCAAACTCCGCCGCTTCCGCAAAGCTCCCCGTTCGCACCCCGGAGATCCCAGCGGCCCACTCGGCCAGCTTGCCCGGTGTCCTTGAACCGATGGTCACGCCGTAACCATGCTTCGCGAACCCGCTCGCCAGCGCCTTCGCCACTTCGCCCGATCCAATCACTCCAACGTTCATGCGTGTTCTCCTTTAGCACCATCGGATGCGCGCCTTCGACCAATGGTGCGTGAAAATATTCCCCAGGGCACTCAGCGGCCCGGACCGTCGACCGTAACGTACGATAGAACCTGGGCGGCCGCCCACAACCCATTCTGAGTAACCAGGGGCTCCCATTCCATTGAACACCCGCTTCGCATACCTCCCCATATGTCTGCTCTTCGCGGGCCTCGCCGTCTGCCAGCAGATCCCCTCCAGCCCCGCGCAGCCAGCCGCTCCCCCGTCGCAACAGCCCTCCACACCACAACCCAAACTTACCGAAGTCGACAGCATTCAGGTCACCACCACCATCGAGCCGCTCCCGCTCGCCGAAAGCGACCGCTCCGTCGAGATCATCAAACCGGCCGATCTCCCCATCGGCACCGACAGCGCCGTCGATCTCCTCCGCACCGACCCATCCCTCAACGTGCAGGCCCGCGCCGCCGAAGGCGTCCAGGCCGACCTCTCCATCCGCGGCACCACCTTCGAGCAATCCCTCGTTCTCGTCAACGGCCTCCGCGTCAACGATCCCGAAACCGGCCATCTTAACCTCGACATTCCCGTCCCACTCGACGCCGTCACCCGCATCGACCTCCTCCACGGTTCCGGTTCCACCTTCTACGGGTCGGACGCGATTGGAGGCGCCGTCAACCTCCTCACCGGGCGACCTCCAGACGCTCCCGCCTCCGCGCCCAACTTCAGCGTGATCGCCCGCTCCGGCGCCGGAAACGACGGCTCGCTCGAAAACCATCTCCGCGCCTCCTACTCCGCGGGCTCATTCGCCGAACAACTCACCGGCTCCCGCGACACCTCCGACGGCTTCATCCCCGACCGCAACTACTCGTCCAACGCCCTCGCCTCAGAGTCCTGGCTCAAAACCAAACCCGGCACCACCGACATCCTCCTCGCCACCAGCGATCGTCCCTACGGCGCCAACCTCTTCTACGGCCCCTACGACTCGTGGGAGCGCACCAAAGCCTGGCTCGGCAGCATCCAGCAGCAGCTCGGCTCCCGCACCGCCGCCAGCTTCGGCTATCTCAAGCACACCGACCTCTTCGTCCTCTTCGCCGACCAGCCCGCCATCTACGAGAACAACCACGTCACCACCAGCTACGAAGGCGCCCTTCGCCGCGCCGACTCGCTCGCCCGCAACACCACCCTCGCCTACGGCCTGGAAGCTGACGGCGACACCATCCACTCCAACTCGCTCGGCCTGCACGCGCGCAACCAGGAAGCCGGCTACGCCAACCTCAGCCTCCGCTCCCTCCGCCGCTTTTCCGTCTCCATCGGGGCCCGTGAAGAAGTTCTCTCCAGCCATGGCTCAGTCTTCTCGCCCAGCGCCGCCGCCGCCTTCACCGTCACCAAAAACCTCCGCCTGCGCGCCTCTGCCGGCCACGGCTTCCGCCAGCCCACCTACGTCGACCTCTACTACTCCGACCCCGCCACCATCGGCAATCCCACGCTCAAACCCGAATCAAGCTGGAGCTTCGAAGGCGGTGCCGATTGGACACCCGCCAGCGGCCGCCTCACCCTCACCGCCGTCGGCTTCCGCCTCAACCAGACCAACGCCATCGACTACTCCAAGCTCCTCCCGCTCACCACCGGCGAAAAATGGCAGGCCGTCAACGTTCCCACGCTCGACATATCCGGCGCCGAAGCCTCCGCCCGCATCCGCCTCACTGCAACCCAGCAGCTTCAGCTCAGCTACACCGCCGCCCACTCCGGCAACCTGCCGCCCAACTACCTCTCCGAATACGCCTTCAATTACGCCGCCCAGAACGCCATCTTCGCCTACACCGGGTCCTTCGGCCAGCTCACCGCCCACACCCAGGTCAACATCGTCCAGAAGACCACCCAGACCGCCTACCCGCTCTGGGACATCTCGCTCGCCCGCAACGCCGGCCGCATCCGCCCCTACCTCCGCCTGCTCAACCTATCCAACACCGGCTACCAGGAAATCCCCCAGGTCCCCATGCAGGGCCGCACCATCATGGGCGGCATGGAACTCAACTGGTCCAAGCGCTGAGGTCGCGCTGCAAACAACGAACGGCCAACATTGTTCTTGAAACAAAGTGCGGCCAGCCCAATCACAATTGGGTAACCGCAACCGCTCCCACCCGCTAATTCTCCGCCGCCTCCGCACCATCCCTGGGCGGAACGGCGCGCCGCACCCGCAGGTTATCGATCGCGTAGTTCAGGAATCGCGGCTCCAGACTTGCCGCCTGTTCCGAGAACCGGCACGATGCAACCACCTGTTCCAGGATGAATCTCGGCTGAAACGCGGCCAGCTCAAGCTGCTTTTCCCCTTTGACCTTGCGCACCACGAAATCGAACACCTCATCCGTCAGCGTCAGCCCCTGCGACTGGCACTCTTTTTCGAAGATGCGCCTGTAGACCTCCAGCGAGGGCGTCCCAATCTCGATCTTGTACGGCATCCTCCGCAGGAATGCCGGGTCCATCAGCTCCTCCGGCGCAAGGTTGGTGGCAAATATCACCAGCTCGTCGAACGGTATGCTGAAGCTCTTGCCCGTATGCAGCTTCAGGTAGTCCACCCGGCTCTCCAAAGGCACAATCCAGCGGTTCAGCAGGTTGGCTGGGGTCACCAGTTGCCGCCCAAAATCATCAATCACAAAGCACCCGCCCGAAGCCTTCATGTGCAGCGGCGCCTCATAGAACTTCGACGTCGCGTCATAGCGAAGATCCAGCATCTCCAGCGTCAATTCGCCGCCCGCCACTACGAATGGCCGCTTGCACGGCACCCAGCGCGCGTCCACTGCCTGGCTCAGCAGGATCGATTGCCCCGTGTCCTTGCCCGCCGCGCTGGTGCTGGTGATCGGAACGTGAAGGCTCGGATCGAACACCCGGATGATCTGCCCCTCCACCACCACCGCGTAGGGAATATAGATCATGTCGGCGAAGACATTGGCCATGCGCATCGCAAACGTAGTCTTCCCGTTACCCGATGGCCCGTACAACAGAATCGCGCGACCCGAATTCAACGCCGGCCCGGATTGCTCGATCATGCTGTCTTCCATCACCAGGTCGGTGACGCTCTGCCGCACCCGCTCGAAGGTCACCACCTCGTTGGTAATCTTCTGCAGGCTCACCCGTTCGGTGTATTGGTCCAGCGTCACCGGCGCCGGACCAGTGTATTGCGATCGCTGCAGCGCATCGTTCACCCAGCGCCGGCCCTCATCGGTCAGCGCATAGTTCATGGCCGCGGGATTGTCCGGGCGCACCCCCCGCGCGTACAGCAGCTTCTGCTCGGTCGCCATCCGCACCAGTTTTGCCACGATCACCGGTGGCAGCTTGATCGCGTCCGCAAACTCCCGCGTGGACTCCAGCCGCTCGCTGTAAATCTGCTTCATCAGCAGAGTTAGAAGCTCCTGCTCGTCGACTCCGGTCGCCTCGACGCTCTCCGGCTCCACCGGCGTCTTGTAGATGAACGCGTCCAGGGCCTCCCTGCTCATGTGGCCCAGGGCAACCACGTGGTCCCCAAAGCGGCCGCCCTGACCGGACTGGCGCTTCAGCGCTTCGTTCATCTGCTCCACGCTGATCAGCTTCGCCCGGACCAGAAGCTGCCCGAGTTCCATTCGCAGTGCGATGATGTCCTCCTGAACCCTCTGCGTACGAACCCATCCAGCTTCTCACCGGAATAGCCACATTGTTATCCCACCAACGCGGTATGCCAATGAAACCAAAACGGATCGATGCACATATAGTGGTAAACACCACTACGCTCCCATGAACCTCTACGCCATCATCCTCGCCCTCATCGTCCTCACCCTGCTCACCGTCTCGCTCACCCGTCTGGGCAAGGTCCACACCCGCGCCGACTACCTCGTCGCCGGCCGCTCCCTCCCCGCCTTCGTCCTGGTCTTCACCCTGCTCAGCTCCTGGATCGGCTCCGGCTCGCTGCTCGGCGGCGCCGAAAACGCCTATCGCCACGGATTCGCCGCCCTCTGGCAGGCTGCCGGAGGATGGGCCGGCCTCGCCCTGATCTACTTCATCGCGCCCCGCGCCCGCCACTTCGCCCAGTACACCATCCCCGACCTGCTCGAAGCCCGCTACAACCAGACCGCCCGCGTGCTCGGCGTCATCGCCATCCTCTTCACCTTCACCGCCATCACCAGC